>JGI20214J51088_10000096_pt1 | contig 58609 bp, 65 predicted proteins | sample WetSurMetagenome_FD_51088 | JGI IMG/M metagenome (IMG submission 51088) | reverse complement strand
CATTGTCTGCTGATAATTGGTCTTCAAGGGAGATATTTCAGAGGCTTCAGTATTTGCAGGCGCAAACATTTTATCCAGCAGAGCTCCCATTAATTCGGGAAGCTGTCCCATCGCTTTTGCCGCTTCAACATCGCTGTCATGCATCCTTTGTCCCATTTCGCCGATCTTCGAGAGAAGACCATTGTCGGGCTGAAGAGGCTCTTTTGATGGCTGGTCAACAGCTGTCTGGTCAGCAACCGTATGTTCCGCTATAGAGCCCGCCTTTTTTTCAGATTGCGGCTTGCTCGCGGATTTGCTCTTGTCCGAATATTCAGCAATGGCCAAAAAGTCTTCAGGCTCAAGCTTCAGTTTCCTGTCCCTGAGATATTTTGTTATAAACGGCCTGTAATCTTTCGCAGCCGCATCAGGTATGTTCAGTCCATTTATCGTCTCACTGCCCGATGGCCCAAACAGCTCTTCCTTTTCCTTATGGTCCTTTCTCGCCTCGACAAAACGCTTTTTTTCGTCTTCAGATATGTTGTTGAGATCGTTGAAAGGGCTGAAAATCATGCCGGTCAATAGATATCGCTTAGCTACTCCTTCCTCATCATTTTTGTTTGATTCGTGAATGATCTGAAGGCTTGCCTCGGCGCGGTTCCCTTCCCGGATGGCCTTTGCAAGCTTCGGCCCCAGAAGTTCAGGACTGTTATAGGCCAGTGAAAACAATACTGACCTCTCATATGAATAACGCTCTACGCTCAATTTGTTGTTTTTAATCCAGGTGTCAACTTTGCGTTCGTAATCTGGCGCAACCTTGTTGAAGACTCTTTCGATTTCATTGTTGTCGAGGCTGAACTGAGATCTTTTCTCTTTTCCATCATGAGCGCTTACCTTTGTGTCCTTTGCCCAGTCAGACATGATCTTGTTGAGATTCTTCTGCAAGGTTTTGTCTTGCCCATTTTTATAGGTCATATCTATTGCAGCTTTAATCCTGTTAATATATTTTCTCTCATTGGGCTCCTCGGTTTTAGGGTCAAATCCCATTTCTTTCAATACTTCGTTTCTATTAAACTTAACCCTCAAATTAACACCGACTGCAATTGATGGTATTGCCTTCCCATCGAGATACGGGCAGTCTTTGACCTTGCCTGTTTCCTCTGTCCACAACAACAATTTATATCTGAATGAGTTATAAGTGTCCTCTGTCTGAAACTTGTTATAAGTAATCATTTCGTCTTACCTCTTTTCTTGCCGGTATATCTAATCTCGCACTTCATGTCAATCGGATAGCCAATAATTATCTTATCCACAGAACAGCCGGCACATCCGTCCCATGTTGATAATTGTGTTTCTCCTTTGTAAAAAAAGACTTCATAGGCAATATTGCCTAAAATCGTCGTATAATCACGGTCAAGTTTGCCTGTCTGCTCATCAAAGACAAAAAGATGTGGGATCATTGGATCATTCCAAAATTCATCATTGATTGCGCATCTGAAATCCACCAGCTTATATACAATCTGTTCTTCATCACCAAATCCTTTGGCATTAAAGCGGGCGCGGGACAGCTTAATCTGTTTTTTCTTCAATCTATCGAAAAACTTGACCCTATATTCCTGCCATCCCATGTCACGCTTTGCCTGACACTGCTTGTCCGTTTCCGCGCAAAGAGTTGGCCCATATGAGCGTATCCGAATGTATTCAGCAATCAAATCAACATGCTTTTCCGGATCAACCTCTTCCCATTTCGGGAAAGAAAAGTATTGCGCAAAATCAGGGTGTATCTTGCGGTCGCACACCATCGGAGGCTCATTGCAGAAACGATTAAGATTCTGCTCAAACAACTGGCACATTTCGTTATTCTTGCCTGAGATGAGCTTGTAGCATTTGGCGGATTTTTTTATAGCCTTCACTGCGGATTGCTCAGAAGCTGCCGCTACCCCAGCCGACAAAAATATGAATATGATTACCCACCTTATGACACTCATAAAAATTGCCTTTGGCATATTATTCTCCTTTATCAAGACTGTTCTTCATGGGATGCGCTACCCCGATATTAACGCTTCATAAAAGTATAATTGTATTGCATGATAAAAGCAACTATGACAAGATAATTAATAAACAACAAAATGCTAATTATCAGTGACTGAGGCGTTGTTGTATCGGGTGCGTCTAATGCGTCTAATGGAGTCAGCCCCGGACAATTGACAAAAGTTATTTCTGAAAATCCACAGTAGGACTATTAGCTGCGATGTGTGGATACGGACGAGTACTTGATGCAGTGAGCTCTAACTGATTTCACCAGTAAACTTCAAAATTCTATTGGTAGCTTTTTTGTTGATTTTCAGTAGGAAGGCGCAAAACCATATACGCCCCGTCTCGCCTGCTCTTGTTTGTTAACCCGCAAGGCTATATCATTCCTATTGCAATCCGTAATTAGGATTTCTGTTGTTGTGATTCATATCATTGTGTTGTATAAAATATATCATCATCTCTGACCCCGGCGCAGGATGCCGTATTCGATTTGAGAAAATAATATCATGCGTTTGCCTAATTACCCCGTTAATGCCATATTATGCGCTGGCTGGTGAGCCTGTCGAACCATGGCGGGATGAGAGATGGATGCTCATGACGGCTATAATATTGTTTCCTCATGCTATTTCCTCCAATGACTATTCCGGGTTATACTATCTTCACCATTACCTTGCGCTTTCTCGGGCCGTCGTATTCGCAGAAATATATGGACTGCCATGTGCCTAGAACGGGAGCTCCGTCTTCGATGAGCGCGACAGCCGAAGATCCTGTCAGTGTCGCCTTGATGTGGGCGTCGGAATTGCCCTCCGAGTGATGATAGTCTCCCCGTTGCGGAAAAACGCGTCCGAGGGCGGCAATGATATCCCGCTTCACATCGGGATCGGCCCCCTCATTGATAGTAATACCTGCAGTTGTATGAGGCGCATATATATAGCAGACACCGTCCTTGACGCCTTCATCCCTTATGATATTCCTGACTTCGGAAGTGATATCGATAAGCTCGCATCTCGCCCGGCTGTTAACGCTTATTGTTTTTATCATGACCGACCTCCATGAGCAATGCGGCAATTGTTTTTAATTTGACCGGATGAACAACATCAGGAGCAATCTCCGCAAGCGGCTCAAGCGCAAACCTGCGTTCGTGCAAATGAGGATGAGGGATGGTAAGCAAATCAGTGGAAAAGATGAGATCGTCATACAAGAGGATGTCAAGGTCTATCAGTCGCGGACCCCATCGGACGCCTGCCTTGCGCCCCATCTCACTTTCAATCTTCTTCAGTGCGCCCAGCAGTTCGAATGGAGGCAGATCCGTCTCTGCCTCCACGACCATATTAATAAAAGCGGGCTGATCTTCGAGGCCCCAGGGGTCTGTTTCATAGCAGGACGACTCTTTTCTTACGACTATGCCTCTGTTGCCCAGCATCCGGATAGATTCGATGCAGTTCGCGCCTTTGTCCCCAAGGTTTGAGCCTATTCCAAGATAAACGACAGCCATAACGCTCCAAGCTTTCAGCAATTAGCCTTTCGCTGTTCTTCATTAGGCCTAAAGCCAATCGCTTATGGCTTATTGCCTGCTCCAGCCGGACAAGATTAACCATAATGTTAAACTTGCTCTTTGCTTATATTCTTATTATATTACCTTCTTTATCCTCTCCACTGCCTCTTTTATCCTCTTAACATCTTTTGTCAGCGCAAAACGGATATACCCTTCGCCCGGAGCTCCGAAACCTACCCCCGGAGTGCCCAGCACGCCCGCCTTTTCAAGCAGATGGGCGACAAAGCTTGAGGAGGTGTAACCCTGCGGGACCCTTGCCCATAAATAGAACGACGCCTGTGGTTTGCGGACCTGCAGGCCGAGACCGATGAGGCCTTCGTACATAACGTCGCGCCGCTCCTGGAACACGCTTCTAAGTTGCGCTAGCACGGAGTCATCCGTCTTGAGCGCCGCGATGGAAGCCTCCTGTACCGCCTGGAACACACCGGAATCGAGATTGGACTTGATCCTTCCGAGTCCTGCGAGCACATCTTTATTGCCGACCGCAAAGCCTATTCTCCAGCCGGTCATATTGTAGGTTTTTGAGAGAGAATGGAACTCTATGCCGACCTCTTTTGCGCCTTCGATATCAAGGAAACTTATGGGCCGCTGATTGTCAAAGTAAACCTCGGAATAGGCAGCGTCATGGCAGATGATGATATTGTATTTGTTTGCGAGCGCTATAGCTTCTTCAAAAAATGATCTCGGAGCGCATACGGATGTTGGATTATTCGGATAATTAAGGAACATCATCTTGGCGCGTTCAAGAATATCCTCAGGGATCTTTTTGAAATCGGGGAGATAGTCGTTCTCCTCTAAAAGAGGCATCAGATAGGACTCGCCGCCCGCAAAGAGCGTTCCGACAGGATATACCGGATAGCCCGGCGAGGGAACGAGGACAACATCGCCCGGATTGACCAACGCCAGCGGCACATGCCCGATACCCTCTTTTGATCCTATGAGGGCAAGAACCTCGTTATTGGGATCAAGTGTGACATTGAAACGTTCTTTGTACCAGTCGGCGACGGCCGTGCGGAAAGAGAGCATCCCTTCATAAGAGGGATATTGATGGTGTTCTGCCTTGGTTACGGCAACCTGCATCGCCTCGACGATATGCCGAGGTGTCGGTATGTCGGGATCGCCTATGCTGAGATCAATGACATCTGCGCCACCCGCGCGGGCCTTATTCTTCATCGCATCTATGGCCGCGAAGAGATAGGGGGGAAGGTTTTTTACTCGGTCTGCCAGCTCGACCCTGATCATTAAAGTCCTCCGTTAGTTTATGAATATAGTTATCCGCTGATATGCAAAACAGGGAAATTACTGAATACTATGTATATTATCGCATCAACGCGTTTAAGGTCAAAAAAGATAAAAAAATAGGCGCTCTATTTAAAAAGCGCCCATTTTTTATAGAAAAACTATTTTGCGTCGTCAGCCTTCTTCTCGTCAGCCTTCTTGTCAGCCTTCTTGGCCTTCTTGTCAGCCTTCTTTACCTTCTTGTCAGCCTTCTTGTCAGCTTTCTTGTCAGCCTTTACGTCAGCTGCCTGATCGTCAGCCTTCTTCTCGGCCTTCTTTNCTTTCTTTGCCTTCTTTGCCTTCTTTGCCTTCTTGACCTTCTTGTCAGCCTTTACGTCAGCCTTCTTGTCAGCCTTCTTGTCAGCAATCTTGGTGTCAGCCTTTGTATCGGCCTTCGGCGCCTCAGCAGCCATAGCTGTAAATGTAAATGCAAATATGAGTGCAATCATCAGAGCTAATGTCTTTTTCATTAAGTATTCACCTCCTTTGTAATTGGAATGTTTGTTTTCTCTTTTTTGGCGTTCTTATAGAAGCATATTACATGCCAATAGCAGGCCCAACTGTAAGATAAACACTTATCCACAAGATAAGTGTTTGATAAAAAAATGATTAGACGGGGCACATTCTGCGCCGTAGTCGTGCTTATTTCAGGTAAATTGGCCACATAAGAAATCCCCAAATGCGGAGCCGTTTCCTCATTTGGGGATTTAATTAAGCCCAAAAAAAGGCTCCCCGAAAGGAGCCTTTCTAATAAACCCGATGTTAACTTGTTATTTCTTGTCGTCAGCCTTTTTCTCGTCAGCTTTTGCCTTCTTGTCGGCCTTTTTGGCAGCCTTTTTATCGGCTTTCTTCTCAGCTTTTGCCTTCTTGTCAGCAGCCTTCTTCTCAGCCTTTGCCTTTTTGTCAGCGGCCTTCTTCTCAGCCTTTGCCTTCTTGTCGGCAGCTTTCTTCTCAGCCTTTGCTTTCTTGTCGGCTTTCTTGTCAGCCTTCTTGTCAGCAGCTGTCTTCTTTACATCGGCCTTCTTTTCTACGGCAGGCTTCGTTGTGTCGCCATTCTTTACCGGCTCAGCAGCGCCTGCGATCGTTACCGACATCGCGAACATGAGAGCTACCATTAATGCTAATACCTTTTTCATTTGTTTCTCCTTACAATCACTTTTATTAATCCCCTGACTGGGGATATAATGTCTAAGCATTTTGCATGCCAGGATAAATCAAATTACTCCATTTCTTAATATCAATTAAAATATGACGATTTATCAATATGATTACTACATTTTAAATAGATATTTGAGGACAATAGTGATAAATGCGCCCCTCGATGAAACCATTCCGAATCCTTATTTACGGCGGAACTTCCTCATTTGAGGAACTTTTATGAAAATAAATTGGCGGCTGCCTTCCCTGCAGATTATCCTGTCAGCGGCCTTTCACCTTTTTCTTCCGGTCAGCTTTGATGCTATGCGCACATTTCTTGCCGTAGGCCTCTTTATACTTTATAATTACCTGATCATTCACCCTGATATCCTTCAAAAGCGATGCCTCGGCTGTAAAAGTCATTTCATCATTTCCTTTTATGACTATTGCCTTTGCAGCCGGGTCGACAACCTTAACCACGCCCTTTGCAGTCTTTTCCTTCGCTTTTCTCACTCCCCCGCTTTCTGCAGCATAGGCTGCGGAAACGCCGTCAGTAAGAATAATATTTATCGGAAACAAGATCAACAGCGCAAATGCAATCAGAAATGCCTTCACTATTATATCCCCCATTTAAACAAAACCAATGAAAAAGATTATTAATAATATATGCCTGCATCTCTATTATAAGCCGGATTTATTCTCCCATGTTATTGTAAAAGAATTGCCGATGTAAGGCAATATGTCATGCCATCTGCATTTATAGCAACAAAACAATCGACCCCGGCTCCGCATGGTCGGCCGATAATCCAGCCCCGGTCAGTCATGAGGTTCATGCATTGCGCTGTCATGCAGGCCGAATTTTTCGAGCCGGTACCAAAAGGTCTTATAGCTCATTCCAAGCAGCCTGGCCGCCTTGGCGGCAACATTGTTGGTCTTTGACATGGCCTTTTTCAGTATTGCCTTTTCGAGTTCCTCAAAGTTGATTCCTTCATCCGGGATGTCGACCTCCAGCATGCCTTTCCCGCCCGGCAGCCGCAGCTCACCCCTTATATCGTCAAACGAGACAACAGTCCCGTCGCACATGATCACAGCCCTTTCGATAACCGCCTCAAGCTGCCTTATATTGCCCGGCCAGTAATAATCCGTGAGCGCTTTTATAACTCCTTCCCCCGGCCGGCCTACCCTTTTGCCGAATTGCCTGTTGTACTTACTGATAAAATAATCGACAAATTGCGGGATGTCCTCTTTCCTGTCGCGCAGGGGCGGCAATTCCACAGTTACAACCCTGAGGCGATAGTACAGATCTTCCCTGAACCTGCCTGCGGAGACCTCTTTTTCGAGGTCCCTGTTCGTGGCTGCAACGATCCGCACATCGACCCTTATGCCATCATTTCCGCCTACTCTCCTTATTTCCCTGTCCTGAATAACCCGCAGCAGCTTTGTCTGCATAAGAAGCGGCAGCTCTCCAATCTCATCCAGAAAAAGGGTGCCCTTGTTGCTCGATTCAATCAGACCGGTTTTACGATGGCCCGCGCCTGTAAAGGCCCCCGCTTCATAACCGAAAAGCTCGCTCTCAATGAGATTTTCGGGTATGGCTGCGCAATTTATTGCAGTAAACGGGGCCGCGCTGCGAGGACTGTTGTAATGAATGGCGCGCGCGATCAGCTCCTTGCCCGTGCCGCTCTCTCCGGAGATAAGCACTGTGGCCGGGGTGGGCGCAACTTTCCTTGCCACTTCAATTATCTCATTCATCTTTGTTGTCGACCCTACAATGCCTTCTATGCTGAACTTGTCCAGCAGCTCTTTTTTCAGGCTGATATTCTCCTTCAGAAGCTGCATACGTTCGTCCGCCTTTTTCACAGTCAGAAGGATAGTGTCCTTTTCGAGCGGCTTTGTCAGATAATCGAAAGCGCCTTTTTTCATAGCCTCGACAGCTGAAGAGATAGTGCCGTAAGCAGTCATCAGGATGACGGCCGGTTTTACAATATCTTCGGGCATATGGTCCAGGAGCTGCAGGCCGGATATTCCGCCCATCTTGAGGTCGGTCAGCACTATATCCGGCGAGAGTTCCCGGATAAGGGCGAGCCCCTTCTCTGCGGATGGGGCGGTATGGACCTCATAACCTTCGTCGTCCAGGATGGTCTTAAGGATATTCCGCTGCAGCTGCTCGTCGTCAATAACAATAACTACCGACATTTTTTCCTCCACGCGTCCAACTTATCCCTTGTGAACCGGCATTATGAAGATGATCTCACTCCCATCGCCATAAACACTCCTGAACTCAACTCTGCCCCCGTGCTCCTCGATGACACGTCTGGTCATCGGCAGGCCCAAACCGAGTCCGCGCTCTTTTGTCGTGAAGAAAGGCTCAAAAATCTTGTTAAGGTTCTCGGGCAATACACCTTCGCCGTTATCCGAGATAGAAAGAACAAGGTTCCCGTCATCGATAATTGATTTTATTTTCAGTATGCCGCCCTCTTCCTTCGACGCCATCGCAGAAAAAGCGTTTGTAACCGCATTCAGGACACAGGTCTTGAAGAGATCGGGGTCCACATACAGTTCAACGGAAGCCATGGTTTCCCTGACTATTTTTATACGCTCCACCTCGGCCTTTGCCCATACGAGATCGAAGATATCCTTGAGCAGCGCATCCACATTGACCATGCGGCGATTCAGTATCATTGGCCTGCTGTATTCGAGGAATTCATTTACAATCATGTCCAGACGCTTGATCTCCTGCCTGATGCCGCTGATCAGACTGCCGAATTTCTCGCTGTCGTCACTGTTCGCAGGCTTATATTTCTGGCCTATGTGATCGATGCTCAGACTGATAAAATTGAGCGGGTTCCTTATCTCATGGGCCATATGCCGCGAAAGCTGGCCAAGTCCCGACAGATGCGCCGCCTCCTGCAGTTTTTCTTCCAGCAGCCTCGCCTCCCTGAGCTTGCTCACCATGAAATTGAAGCTCTCGGACAGCTTCCCAATCTCGTCCCGGCTCTTCACTTGTATATGTTGCGTAAGATCGCCCGCTGAAACGCGCATAGACGCGTCAACAACGCTCTGAATGGGCTTTGTATAGTGACGGGAAAGTATGATCGTAAAGATAATTCCGATGCCAAACACAAAACAGGTGGCAAGTATCCTGGTAATGGCGTTTGTTCTGAGGATGTCGGAAAAATCCTCCCTGTTGATCTTCAGATGTATATAACCGTAAAGAGTTTCTCCGGCGACAACCGGCAGGATCAGATTATAGATTTTGCCCTCATCAGACACCGGGTCGCCGAGTTCCGCCCTTATAATAAGCTCTTTTTTCTTGCGTGAGAGCGCCGCTCCGACCATTTTGGGATCGCTGCTTGCTATAATCTTATCGGTATTGCTGATAATGGTTATCTCCCCGACTCCCTTTGTGTTGAGTTTTTTCAGATACTGGGCCAGACGGGCTTCATCTGTCGCGCCTTTGCTCGTTGTCACCTCTTCGACGCCTATCTGGATGGCCCTCGTGAGATCCGACGCCTGGAGTTCCATCTGCTTGATCAGATTTCTTTCCGAATACGCATACATTATCATCAGGATGGAGATGAGGAAGAAACTCAGGAAGACCATGATGAGTATAAGGCGCATATTCAGCGAAGGCCGGATGATCAACTTTTTCAACATCCAATATAATATCAGAAAGAACCGGCATTAATATAGCGGATCAGAATGCATGGCTCGCCTTATTGCGGCTTATATCAAGGGTTTGCGCCTTGCAATTAGTTTGACGGAGGTAATACTATAAATACCATGCTAATTGAGAATATTTCCGATATAAGAAACAGGATTTCAGGGGCTGCCTTGCGCGCCGGAAGAAGGCCTGAGGACATAATACTTGTGGCTGTCTCAAAAACCGTGGGGACAGACCTGATCAGGCAGGCGATAGATACGGGGCAGAGAATTTTCGGCGAGAACAGGGTGCAGGAAGCTTTGGATAAAATTTCCGAAATTTCCGATATCGCGGTTAAATGGCATCTTATCGGACATCTCCAGCGCAACAAGGCCAAATTCGCGGCAGGGGCATTCGAGCTCATCCATTCTGTAGATTCCGTGGAGCTGGCTGACGAGTTGCAGAAGCAGGCAGAAAAGAAAAACATAATGCAAAGAATTCTCGCGGAGGTCAAGCTCTCTGAAGAAGAGACCAAACACGGCATAGATACTGACAGCCTCGAACTCTTGCTCGAACATATAATAAAACTCAACAACCTGAGACTCGAAGGTCTCATGACCGTTCCTCCGTATTTCGCTGATCCTGAAGAGGCGCGGCCTTATTTCAGGCGTTTGAGGGAGCTGCGCGATGCGCTGCAAGACAAGGGTTTTCAACTGCCCGAGCTTTCCATGGGCATGTCCGGCGATTTTGAAGTCGCCATTGAAGAAGGCGCGACTCTGGTAAGGGTCGGCACAGCGATTTTTGGCGAAAGGGTATAATATTTTGATTACTACGGCCATACATATGGTTGAGATAAACACTATTTCTCAAAAGGAGAACTGATTATGACAGGCTTTATCGGCGGCGGCAATATGGCCGAAGCATTGATAAAAGGGATTGTTAAGCGCAAGGGAGGCATAATCGTTTCCGAACCGCGGGCCGACCGCAGGAAATTCCTTGCAGACACATATGGCGTTATAGCTGTCGCCTCCAACAACGAAGTTGTGGAGAAGGCAAATATAATAATCCTTGCGATCAAACCGCAGAATATGAAGGCAGTGCTCGATGAGATAGCCCCTTCCGTCAATTCTAAAAAGACCGTTGTGTCTATTGCGGCAGGCATAACGCTCGTCTTTCTCCGCACAAAGCTTGCGACTAATCGCCTGATACGTGTAATGCCCAATACGGCTTCCCTGGCTCTTGAAGGCATGTCAGCCCTTGCCTTCGGTCCCGGGCTGCCTGAAAAAGTGGTGGCCGATGTTGTCAGGATTCTCTCCAGTGTAGGCAAAACAATCATCCTGCCGGAAGATCAGATGAATGCAGTCACCGCGGTCTCAGGCAGCGGTCCGGGCTTTATAGCCCTGTTCGCAGAGGCAATGATCGCAGGCGCGCAGAAGCTGGGCATTTCCAAAAAGAATGCCGTCCTGCTGACGACTCAAACACTTATCGGGACTGCCGCCCTTATGAAAACGGGAATGCCGCCCGAGAATCTGCGCAAAATGGTTACATCACCCGGAGGCACTACTGCGGCCGGGATCACTGCCTTTGAAGAAAAGGGACTGTCACCGCTTGTCGCGGACGCCCTTGAAGCGGCCCACAAGAGAGCGGAAGAATTATCTGTTATATAAGGAGGGCTCATGTTCGAAACATTTGCAGGCAATCTGGTCCTGACCATAGCCGACATACTGAACCTTGTCCTGACAATCTATATGTGGATAATAGTCGCTGCGGCCCTTATCAGCTGGGTCAGTCCCGACCCGTATAATCCGATAGTGCGTTTTCTGTACAGGGTAACAAATCCGGTCCTGAGGCCGATAAGGCGTCTGATAGGTTCCAGGTTCGGGCCTGTCGATATATCTCCGCTCATTGTTGTTTTGATTATTTATCTTATCCAGAAGTTTTTGATAACATCTCTTATAGAGGTCGCTTACAAGATAAAATGAAAGGGGCATATTTACGATGAGAATTACACCGCTTGATATCCAGCAAAAGCAGTTCCCCACGAAGTTCTTCCGCGGATTCGATGAGGACGAGGTATATTCCTTTCTCGAACTCTTGCGCGAAGAGATGGAAGAACTGATGAGGGAGAATGCTTCCCTCAAAGAGCAGCTCAGCCGCACCGATGCGCAGCTGCAGGAATACAACAGTATGAGCGCGACCCTGCGTGAAACGCTTGTGACGACCCAGCAGATGGTCGAGGATTACAAGGCCAACTCCAGAAAAGAAGCCGACCTCATGATAAGAGAGGCTGAGTCAAAGGCCGATGATGTCATCAAGGCCGCGCAGGTCAAGGCAGTAAAGATCCATGAGGATATCGTTGAGCTTAAGGGAATCAGGCGCCATTTCAAGGAAGAGGTCAAGAGACTTCTCGAAAGCCATATGAAGATGATCGAGTTCGATAAAGAGAGGGAAGAGGCTGAATGAAATATGCTGCGCTTAAGGGGATGGAAGACATACTCGCCCCGGACATTTCGGTCTGGCAATCGGTCGAGACAAAGGCGCGCGATATCTTCGGCCGTTACGGATTCCAGGAAATGCGCGCCCCAATACTTGAATCAACAGACATCTTCGTGCGCGGCATAGGCCAGGAAACGGATATAGTCGAAAAAGAGATGTATACCTTCACCGACAAGGGCGGCCGCAGCGTGACCATGAGGCCGGAAGGCACTGCTTCCGTTGTCCGCTGCTTTGTCGAAAAAAATCTGCATACTTTACCGCCGCCGCAAAAATTTTATTACATTGGACAGATGTATCGTTACGAACGCCCCCAGAAGGGCCGCTTTCGCCAGTTTTACCAGATAGGAGCCGAAGCCTTCGGTGTGGCTGCGCCTTCAATGGACGCCGAGATCATCATGATGCTCTCGAATATACTGAAGTCGGCTGGACTAAGCGGGCTTAACTTTGAAATCAATTCCATAGGCTGCGCGGCCTGCAGGCCGTTGTTCCGTCAAGCGCTGCTCGACTTTTTCGGCGGCATGATAAACGAATACTGCCCTGACTGTCAGCGCAGATACGAGGCCAATCCGCTCAGAATACTCGACTGCAAGGTCCCGCGCTGTGTCGAACTCAGACAGGGTTCGCCTGCTGTCAGGGATTATTTATGCGCTGACTGCAAGTCTCATTTCGAGGGTCTGCTTGCAATACTCGATTCATTCGGAGTCCCGTATACGTTGAATCCCAATCTCGTGCGCGGGCTTGATTACTATACGAAGACAACCTTCGAGGTCACGAGCGAACACCTGGGCGCGCAAAAAGCGGTTGCCGCAGGCGGAAGGTATGACCGGCTGGTCGAGGAGTTCGGCGGGCCCGCAACGCCTGCAATCGGTTTCGCTATAGGGATGGAAAGAATAGTGACCCTGTTAAAGGAAAGCCGGCCAATTGCCCCACCGGCCCCGCAGGTTTTTATTGCAACCCTGGGCAGTGAAGCCGAGATGGAGGGCATGAAGATTGTCGAAACCCTGAGGGCACAGGGTATCTGGGCGGAACAGAGTTACGGCAGCGCCTCTCTCAAAAGCCAGCTTCGCCGCGCTGACCGGATTAACGCGGAATTCGCGCTGATCATCGGAGATAATGAGCTGAAGTCAGGCAATGCGCAATGGAAGAACATGAAGAAGAGTGAGCAGGGAGAAGTCGCTATAAAGGAAGTCGCGCAGTTTTTTTTCCCGGGAGGCTTGCGGATAAATGAGTAATGAACCCAACAAGATAATCTACTCCATGGTCGGGGCCGGCAAATACTACGACAAGAAACCGGTTCTTAAAGACATCTATATTTCGTATTTTTACGGGGCCAAAATCGGGGTCCTCGGACTTAACGGATCGGGCAAGAGTTCCCTGCTGCGCATAATGGCCGGGGTGGACAAAGAATTTGTTGGTGAAGCTGTCCTTTCTCCCGGTTATTCGGTCGGTTATCTCGAACAGGAGCCGCAGCTGGATGATAATAAAACCGTGCGCGAAATTGTTGAACAGGGCGTTCAGGAGGTAGTGGACGCGCTGAATGAATACAACCGGATCAACGAAAAGTTTGCGGAGCCGATGTCCGACGATGAGATGAACAAACTCATCGAGAAGCAGGGCGTTGTGCAGGAAAAACTTGAGGCAATGGATGCATGGACGCTCGATTCGCGCCTCGAAATGGCTATGGACGCGCTGCGCTGTCCTCCGGGAGACAATCTGGTGAATGTGCTTTCAGGCGGCGAAAGAAGACGAGTCGCATTATGCAGGCTGCTTCTGCAGAAGCCCGACATCTTGCTGCTTGACGAGCCGACAAACCATCTTGACGCAGAGTCTGTGTCATGGCTTGAACACCATCTGCATAATTATGAGGGCACCGTCATTGCGGTTACTCACGACAGATATTTCCTGGATAATGTCGCGGGATGGATACTCGAACTCGACCGCGGACATGGCATCCCCTGGAAGGGCAACTACTCTTCATGGCTGGAACAGAAAAAGAACAGGCTGCAGCAGGAAGAAAAGACAGAGAGCGACAGGCAGAAGACCTTGCAGCGCGAACTCGAATGGATAAGCATGTCTCCCCACGCAAGGCATGCTAAGTCGAAGGCGCGCATCAAGGCGTATGAACAGCTGCTGGGGCAGGAGGGTGAGAAGAGGGCAAAAGACCTCGAAATCTATATCCCGCCAGGCCCGAGGCTTGGAGATCTCGTAATAGAAGCAACTGGTGTGAGCAAGGCTTACGGAGACAACATACTATTCGAAGATATGACCTTTTCGCTGCCACCGGGAGGCATTGTCGGTGTCATCGGGCCGAACGGCGCGGGGAAGACAACCCTGTTCCGTATGATTACCGGGCAGGAAAAGCCGGACTCGGGAACAATCCGGGAGGGCGAGACAGTGAAACTCGCTTACGTCGATCAGAGCCGCGATATTCTTGACCCGGAGAAGACGGTCTGGGCCATGATATCCGGGGGAGAAGACATGATCACTATCGGGAAGAAAGAAGTGAATTCGCGCGGTTACGTGTCGAGATTCAACTTCTCGGGCTCAGACCAGCAGAAAAAGGTCGGCATGCTGTCCGGCGGCGAGCGCAACCGTGTGCATCTTGCGCTTATACTCAAAGAAGGCGCCAATGTGCTGCTGCTTGACGAACCTACAAACGATCTGGATGTGAACACCATGCGCGCGCTTGAAGAAGGGCTCGAAAACTTTGCGGGCTGCGCGGTTGTAATCAGCCATGACCGCTGGTTCCTCGACAGAATAGCGACGCACATACTTGCATTCGAGGGCGACAGCAAGGTTTACTGGTTTGACGGCAATTATACGGAATACGAAGAGGACAAGAAAAAACGCCTTGGGGCCGATGCGGACCAGCCTCACCGCATCAAATACCGGCACTTGACGAGATAATTATACGGGTCAACCGGCGTGGGCGGCCACCTCTCATCTCGCCAAAACTACGCAGCTTATCTTTCAAGCTTGCTCACGGGCAAACCGCAATAATATTTGCGTAAATCGAATACTGTATCCTGCGCCAAGATTTCGATATGGCCGCCCATGTCGGTTATCCTGATCTTCAAATGACAATCCCGTGCAAAATATGATAAAAGTGGCTGGAACATTTCATGACATGCTGAATTATATGAAGGACACACCGGCTGATATGGTTCTGAGCGACACCCTGAAGTATCAGCTGAACAGCTATCCATTCTTGTCATGAGCAATCAAACTGGAAATAAGCAGGCTGATTCAGATTTAATAATATCGTCGCATTCAGAACCAGGAAGACGGAGTGTCCTTCATATAATTGCCTTTGACCATAAGGATTAATGATGCCGGAAACATTACCATATCTGATCTCGGGCATACTGCTTGGCCTGGCGGCGGGCGCCACACCGGGACCGCTTAACACACTCGTCATAACTGAAACCATCAGGCACGGCAGGAAATACGGGCTTATGGTGGCTGTTGCGCCAATTCTTTCTGATCTTCCGATAATACTTGCCTGCGTATTCGTCGTTGCGTCGCTTGAGCGGTTCAATACGATAATCGGACTCATATCAGTAGCGGGAGCGCTCTATATCGCATACCTCGCATACGAATGCTTTACGGTTAAAGGAGCAGGCTTTGTTGATACCGCCCAGGCTCCGCAGTCTCTTAAAAAGGGACTCATCGCCAATGTCCTGAATCCGAACCCCTACATATTCTGGCTGACAATCGGAGCCACCACCATCATGAGCGGATACAGGGTCGGCATTGCGGCAGTCGTCATTTTCCTGGCGTCGTTTTATGTCTGCCTCGTCGGCGTAAAGATAACCCTGGCTATGATCGTAGACAAATTCAAAGCCTTCATGAGCAGCAAGGCGTATATTTATATCCTCAGGACGATGGGACTGGCCCTGCTCATCTTTTCGATCATATATCTGAAAGAAGGCCTCGAACTGCTCGGGTTGATATAAACAAAACACTTCCCATGCCTAACTGAGGGTCGCGCCTGACAGGATTCTTAACCGCAAAGAGTTTCCGCAATACAGGCAATATAGGCTGTTCTTCTTAGTCCGAAGTACAATTTGCCATAAATTGCCTTACGAGGTTTTTATCTGTAATACCACAAATTACTTATAAAAGCATTTGCTGGCCCATTGTAAATTAAGGTTATTGGGGGATTGCGGACACGCCCGCAATGTGCTATCATTAAGCGAAATACCGGAAAATACTTGGAAGATAGATTAATTGTTCGATATGAATCAAGGAGGAAGAGACAATATGGCGCTCATACCTGAATCTGAAGTTCGTGATGTTTTTGGCATCACTGAGGAACAGAAAGCATTAATAAAAGCATTCCTTCAAGGTGCCGTCTATTCGTGGGTAAAGAATCGAATGGGTGAGCAGTTTGCAGCTCGTGATCTTGTGGGTGGCGAGAATTTCGAATGGGAAGGAACACCACTTTATTCGCTTTACGAAAAACACATCGGCGCAGGAAAAGGGAATGACGAAGCAATCGAAGCAGCTGGCAAGGATGTGGGCTGGTTGATGAAAGCTATTCTCTCTGAAGATAGGCGCCATTTTGAAGTTGGACGCTCTGGCCTTACCGCCGGTTATCGTTGGGTAGGAAATGAGCCATAGATTATTGAAGACAGGGAATGAGGAAAATCGAACAATCACATACAGCCGATCGCTGCGCTCCGGCTGATGTTGTCGTTATGAATGTAATATTTGAATAATCTGATTAAGAATAGTGCGAATCTAAATCAAATAAAATGACATCATTAGATCAGAATACATTAAAGAAAATACTTCAACCTAATCCGCATGAAATGATTAGAGAAATATTAGAAGATTTCGAAATGATTGGCACTAGAGACGAGGTGGTATTATCTAAGCGGAAGTCTTTCCCACAGGAATTTAAAAGAAATATTTATTCTGCAATAGTTGCAACGGTTTTGCGCTTATCTAGCATTGATTATGCAAAGAAAACATATTGTGAAACAGTGTTTGATGATGAGGATGATAATCTTTTACATGTTAAATATAATGATACATATAAAGCAGCCAAAAATTATATTCAGCAATTAAGGCTCAGATTGGTTCCAGATGAGAAGCAAGAGCCATCACACGGCGTATTTGGAGCTTCGCTAGTTCTTGAAAGGTTACCAGCAAGTTTATTTGGTGCACACTTATTGTATAGGCTGGGAAACAGATATGAAGGTCATGCTGTCTCTAGACTTATGTTAGAACAAATCGCATGGGCATATGCAGCGCACACTTTAACTGAGATCCAAGATATTAAAAGGATAGTTACTACTAAATCTGTTTCACTACTCAATAAAATTGTTCCATGGTGCGGCAAGTTTTATGGTTTCCTGAGTAATAAAACACATATAGATTATGGGAATCATAACGAATTTCTGAGTTCCGAAAATGGCAAGAATATGGTTGTGCATGGGCATGGCGAGTACTATGAATACGCACAGGTTATTTTATATCTTGCTGATTTATTCAGTATCGTGTGGGAAATCTCTCAATATCGATATTTGACTCAATCAGAGACAGTAACCTATAAAGATAATATCTATTCGATTAGAGATGATCGGCCTTTTCTTAAGACAATAAGTCATCATTTAGGTGCTATTAAAGACGTTGCACAGGAAAACGGTTTGATTATTTCGTATAAGCACTTGCTCGGCTAATTATTATTTCACGAATGATGAAACAAATTAAAATCATAACGTGACAATCCACCGGATCGGCTTTGCCGTCCGGTGATTTCTAGCGTCATGCAGTATGAGGTAATAGTGATTTTCTTTGCCTTGTATCGAAATAAGGAGATCCTAAATGAAAAGTCATAAATCAAAAGAATTGACAGACTCAATTGTAGTATGGCCGGATGATTTAAAATATCTCGATAATTTTCTGAAGAAGACTTTTACCAAAATAGAATATGAAGCATCCTGTGAAGATGATACAAAACTTAAACCTGAGAGCCTCTCTGATTTATTGGAGTATGAAAATCCAGATTTTAAAAGAGTTTCATCCATAACTATAAATGCTTACACTGAACCATCAAACGACAAAGTTGAAATACAAATAGGAAAAGCCGGTTTCATGTCTAACAAAACAGGCATAATAAGTTTAAGCTTCTCAGATGTTAGACAACAGCAACCTATTGAAGATGAAATTATAAAGCGAATTAAGACGATGCGCCCCTGGTATTCCTGGCTAAATAGAATATCATTTAGATTTATCATGCCCTCATTGCTATTTATATTTTGGATAATTGTCAATGCTAATAACTTAATTAAGAAATTTAATGGAAATATTCCAGTTGCTTCAGCGCAGCCATCACCGCTGACAGAAGGAGAGAGTCAGGTATTGATGCTTGGCGTGTTAGGCATACTCTTTCTTTGCGGTTTCTTAATTGATCGTTCGCGAGATTATCTATTCCCCAAGAGTTTTATCTGTATAGGTCGTCAGCTGCAGTCTTTTGAAAAACGACGCAAAATATCATACATTATTTTTGGGGTAATTATTTTAGGTATCATTATTAATATTGCGGCAAGTATGCTTTACCAGCCTTTTTCTAAATAAGTGTTTAAATAATAAAAATGCAAATAAATGATTGCATAACCTGTGAATAATTCTGGGGACACCATACTTAATTATTGACATTCTCCCTTTAAAGTGGTAATCTCGAACATGGCACGGATAGCGAGAGTTATAGTTCCCAACATCCCGCATCATGTCACTCAACGTGACAATCGCAAACTGACCACTTTTTTTATCGAAGACGATTATAATTCTTATCTGGAACTCATGGCAGAATGGTGCGGTAAACACAGGGTCCTCATATGGGCATACTGTCTAATGCCTAATCACATTCATATGATTGTTGTTCCAAAGACTGACGATGGTCTTAGGCGGGCTATTGGAGAAACGCATAGGCGCTATAGCAGACTGATTAACTTTCGAGAGGGCTGGCGCGGGCATTTATGGCAGGGAAGATTTGCTTCATTTCCGATGGCTGAAAAATATTTACTGGCGGCTGCGAGATATGTGGAATTAAACCCTGTGCGGGCAAGACTTGTAGACGATCCGATAAAATGGGAACGGAGCAGCGCGAAAGCGCATATTACCGGAAAGAATAATGGATATGTTGAGGTGGAGCCATTGCTTGATATTGTTGGCGACTGGGGTAAATTTATATATGATGCTGATTCTAAACGGGACTTTGAACCGATAAGAAAACATGAAAGGACGGGACGACCCTTAGGCAATCTGCGCTTTATTGAGAAGGTTGAAAGAATGCTTGATAGAGTATTAAAACCCCAAAAGCCGGGACCAAAACAGGGGAATTAAGTATGGTGTCCCCAGAATAAAACTGGCCGCCATTTTCGAGAGAGACCATGGTCTGAAATTGACGAAAGGGACTTTAAGGACGCAGAGGCAATATATACAATTCTATTTAAAACCTTAAAGAAAACATTGGTGAAAAAAGTAAAGAAAACATAATAAATTGCTCGACTAGACAGCGAATAACCTCGGACTGAAATCCAAAGCCGGTTGCCACCGCTGGTCAGCCCAGTCGTTATACGCATGATAAAGACAGTTTACATGCAAAACTCTTGACAAAAGCATTATAATGTAATTACATTGTAAATATGGGCAATATAACATTTCAGTGGGATAAACATAAGAATTCCCTGAACAAAAATAAACATGGAATTACATTCGACGAAGCGCAAACAGTATTTTTTGACGAGAACGCCCTGCTGATTCATGATCCGGACCATTCGGATAACGAAGATCGTTTTATTCTACTCGGTATGAGTTCCAAATTGAGAACTCTGGTTGTTTGTCATTGCTATCGCAAGGACAATGAAGTAATAAGAATCATTTCTGCGCGCAAAGCGACCCGCGGGGAGCAGAACCGCTATTGGAAGAGGTAATGAACATGAGAAATGAATATGATTTTGCCAAGGCAAAAAAAAATCCCTATGCCCGTAAACTCAAGCGTCAGGTCACTCTGCGAATGGATGAGGACACCGTTAGCTACTTCAAGAATCTGGCGCAGGAAAATGGNGTGCCCTATCAAACACTGATCAATCTTTATCTCNGAGATTGTGCGGCTTCACATAAAAAGCTGTCCTTGCAGTGGAAGCATGCATAATCATCGGGCCGTAGCCGGATGCGGTTTCTATCCCCTTCGACTTGGCTCAATACAGCTCCGGCCTTCGCTTGTATGGTGTGCTTGTCAAACATGCGCTAAGGCTACTGCTTAAAGCCCCTACTGCTGGCTTCAGACTGTCGGTCACCCTTCCGCCCTTGCCTTCGGCTAATACTTGTGGTAGCCTTAATCATGATTATAAATGCTTTTCGGTTCTCGTACAGGGGACTTGCACCCCATAAGTTCACGCCCATACCTGGCGCCCAACGCGTCATTCGAGTGGATCGCATACAGCCGCGCCCGCTTAATTAGAGTTTGTCCATAAACTCAGGTTTTTCAGCCGTCATTCCGGCAGTCCGTAGGCCGGAATCCAGTTTTTTCAATGTCTACTGGATGCCGGATCAAGTCAGGCATGACAAGCAAGAGGCGTTTATGGACAGGCTCTAATTATTAGTTAAGCCACATTAATATTGACAAAAGGCACACAATGTCGTTAATTTAAAATATGAAGGTTTTTCGATGGGACAATGATAAAAATGAATTACTGAATAACAGCAGAGGTGTTTGTTTTGAACAAGTCGTTATTCTGATGGAACGGGAAGAAGTGCTTGAAACAGTTGAACATCCCAATCAAAATAGATATCCAGGGCAAAAAATAGCAACAGTCATGATAGATGATTACGCTTATCTCGTTCCTTATGTTCAAAAAAGCGACGAGATATTTTTAAAAACCATAATTCCCAGCAGAAAAGCCACAAACAAATATTTGAGGTCAAAAAAATGAAAAAGACAGAATTAGATGCGGAAGAAAAAAATATTCTTGATTCATATGAACGTGGAGAGTGGAAACCGGTTAAGAATCCAAAGGCGGAAATTAAAAAGCTACAGGAGTATGCAAGGAATACACTGCAAAAAGACAAGAGAATAAATATTCGCATGTCATCAAAGGATTTAGATCAGGTTCAGGTGATTGCTGCACAGGAGGGAATTCCCTATCAGACACTAATATCCAGTGTTATTCACAAATATGTCTCAGGATATTTGTTAGAGAAAAAAAGGGCTTAACATTTCACTCCACTGGTCGCGGGTATTAACTGTTATGATTTCTCATTTTTTATTCCCCGCGCCAGCGACTTCGTTTGTTCTGTATCGAGAATAGAGGCGAAAATGATTTATCAAGATAAGCTAATAACTATTACCGAAGACGACATTACTTCTGAGCGCTACTATTTCCCGACAAACAGGAAAAAGGTTGTACGCTTGAGCGATATTGAAAAGATTACGGTCGAGAAACCAACAATCCGGAACGTTAAATGGCGAATCCACGGAACCGGAAACTTCAAAACCTGGTATCCTCGCGATAATGAACGCCCTAAGCGGGACAAGATTCCGTAGAATTCCCAGAATTCCCCGGAATATAATTGACATAGCCATATCGATCATGATACCGTAGCACAAAATAGATCGATGGAGGTTTTGGCATGCAATCGGTAACCGTATCACCAAAATATCAAGTTGTTATACCAAAAAACGTCAGGGAGGCATTAAAGCTTCGCCCGGGCCAAAAAATGCAAATTGTTGAATATGCCGGTCGCATTGAACTTATACCGGAACGTGATATTAAAGAACTTCGCGGATTTCTCAAGGGCATCAACACTGAATTCAAACGAGAGAAAGACAGGGTATGAATATTGTAGATTCTTCAGGCTGGCTTGCATTCTTTGCCGATGAGCCTAATGCCAAGCATTTTCTTCCTCCACTGAGTGATTCGGATTTGCTTGTTGTCCCGGTGATAACGATATACGAAGTCTTCAAGGTCATTCTGCGGGAGTCCAGTGAGAATGAAGCATTGCAGGCGGTCTTTGCCATGCAAAAAGGGAAAGTTGTGGATCTGAGCGCGCCACTCGCATTAGCGGCTTCAAGGCTGAGTCTGGAACATCAACTTCCAATGGCGGACAGCATCATTCTGGCAACAGCGCAAGAATTTAAAGCCGTCATATGGACTCAGGATTCAGATTTTAAAAATATAAGCAAGGTGAAGTTCTTTCCAAAAAAATAAAGCCCAATTGAGCAAGGGACAAAAAAATGATCGAACGATGCAAATGGGTAAATGAACAGAATAAATTATACCTGCATTATCATGACAAGGAATGGGGCGTTCCGGTTCATGACGATAATATCCTTTTTGAGATGTTAATACTTGAAGGAGCTCAAGCGGGTCTATCATGGGAAACAGTTCTCAAAAAAAGAGAGAATTACCGAAAGGCATTCAAAAACTTTGATCCCCAAAAAGCTTCAGAATTTAATGAAAAAGATATAGAGAAATTGCTGCAAAATGAAGGAATTATTCGAAACCGGTTAAAAATAACATCGGCTGTCAATAATGCAAAAATATTTCTCGAAATACAGAAAGAGCACGGCAGTTTCGATCATTTTATATGGAGTTATGTAAATAATACTCCTATAAACAAAGGACGTAAAACTATTGATGAAATACCGGCCAGGGATGAAACCTCGGATAAAATATCGAAAGATCTGAAAAAACGGGGGATGAGTTTTATAGGTTCTACGATTATGTATGCGTATATGCAGTCGATTGGAATGATTAATGATCATACGACAAATTGTTTCAGATATAAGGAGTTGATATCGAATGAGGGAGATGCAGTCCGGCTTTAACCGAATGTTTCTGCCTTATCCGTTGCCTCCATGATCTTCTGCACAGGTACTCCCCTGTTGATGAGCTCCACCATCTGTATCATGGAAGGATGGACGTAATTATAGAATTTTTTGAATCCCGCGCAGAGGTAGTTTAATCCGGGCTCTCCATCAGGAGATTTGGCGAAGCGATGTTTCGGGCATCCGCCTCGGCACACTGAAAGCGCGTCGCATTTACGGCAATATCCGGGAAGGGCAGTTTCTTTTGATGCGCCGAAAGCGGTCTGTTTTTTTGAATCGACCATCTTTCTCAACCCGCCGTCGAGTATGTTCCCAAGGCGGTAAGCAGGGTACATGAAGTGATCGCAGGAATAGATATCGCCGTTGTGCTCCAATATCAGGTTCCGCCCGCAGCGTGGAGACAGATAGCACATACCTGGCCCCACCCCTGCCCAGGCTGCCAGGCTCCATTCAAAATTCATCACAAAGACCTTGCCGACATCGTTCTTTATCCACTCGTCGAAGATCCGTATAAAGAATTCAGCGTATTGTTCCGGTTGTACGCTCCATGGTGTCACGACAATGGACTTCTCTTCATGTGTAAGAGACGGCGGAACGGCAAGCGCTATCCCCGGTTTTTCCGCTTCGGGACCTGCCTCCCTTTCAATGATGGGGATAAACTGGATAAAACGGGCGCCGCTCTCCCTGAAAAAACGGTACACCTCAAGGGGATGTCGTGAGCTTTCGCTGTTGATAGTAGCAAGAATGTTTACTTCCACGCCATGTTTTTGCATCAGCTTCAGGGCATCTGAAACCCTGGCGCAGGTTGGATTTCCGTCCATATCCACACGGCAGGCGTCGTGGACCGCATCGGGGCCATCCATGCTCAGTCCAACCAGGAACTTGTTCTTTGAAAGGAATGCGCACCATTCCTCGTCGATAAGCGTTCCATTTGTCTGAAGCGAATTTAAAATCTGCCTTCCCTTGCCGTATTTTTTCTGGAAAGCGAGCGCCCTTTCGAAAAAGGCGACTCCAAGCAATGAAGGTTCTCCGCCCTGCCAATCGAATTCCACGGACGGTCCAGCCTGGGATTTGATATATTCCCTCGTGTAGGCCTCAAGGACTTCATCAGACATGAGGAAATTCTTGTCTTCCTCGAAGAAGGTCTTCTTTTCAAGATAAAAACAATATACACACCGCAGGTTGCAGCTTGGCCCTGCGGGCTTTGCCATGAGGTGAAAGCCCTGTTGAGCAGGTCGTTTGAGACCAGAGGGTTCCCGTTTGGTTTTCTTCTTGTCGGCCATCTCGTGAATTATCCCTTTCACCCGGACTTGAAGCCCGGCCATTCATTCCAGGGGTTGAAACCTCGTGGATGAACAGCCGGGGCAATAAAATTACCCTTCAGGAATGATTAACCGGATTTCCCGAGAATAGCAGCTTCCTGTCTGGCAAGTTCCTTTTTCAACTGCCTGTGTTTCAGTATCAATTGCTGTTTCGTCAGGCCGGACACAGACATATGCTGGCGCAACTCACCTGTCCTGAAATTGACAAGATTTGTCTTTTCAACCGGGTCTGTCCTTAGGCAATACAGTTCCCATTCGTCCGCTTCAACCCCATTGGGATCAACATAATGGACGATCTTCCATGTCCCGGCGCATAAGGCCCTGACGTTGTTGGGCTGTCTGACCGTTCCGGGCGCAAGGTCAAGTCCGGTCTCGATTCTCCTATTTACCCTTTTTAGAAACAACTGGTATTGCTCCGGTATCGGATCGTCCGGATTGGCGCCGAGTTCCGTAATCATGTCGTTGCTCATGAAAAAGACGCCGGTTCGCGGCTTTCCGTCAGGTCCGATAATAGGCCCCTTACTTTCACCTTTTATATAAGGCGACAGGTCAGCGCCCACAAAAGATTTGACCACTGATTTGCCATGGATCTTTTCCATCTTGCGGAGCGCCGCCTTTTCTCCATATCCTGCCAGGGCCAGCGCCGTCGGCGCAAAATCAATGGAACTCGTGGGTTGAACGATTTCCCTCATCTTCCACTTCTTCTTGTTTACAAGGGGGGAAGATATGACCATCGGCGCTCGGATTGATTCTTCATAGGCGTTGTGCCACTTCTGAATCATGCCGCCATGCGCCCCCGTCATTTCACCGTGATCAGCCAGGAAAACAACGATGGTATTGTCGGCAAGCCCATTGTCATCAAGGGCCTGCAGCATCCTGTGGATCTGCAGATCGGCAAGATATTGGCAATAGAAATAGAACTGGTCATAACTCAGAGACCAGGCCTCTGCGTTTTTTCCCTGCAGTTGAAATGGGAGAGGGGATCTGAAAGGGACCCCCGCCTGGATAAAACCGTAATCCGTTTTTGCCCCAAACGCGAGTCCCCACTTGAGGGCATAATCTTTCTGACACTGTGGCTTGTCGTCCAGAGACTCGTAATAGGTCGGCGGCAGGGCGCTGTTGTGCTGGGGGAACCCGCCTGGGTTCAGGTCTACCTTGTACTGGTTATTGGGATCGATGCCGCCCAGGCGGCTCTTCTGGCCCTTGACCGGTATTGACGGGGGGGGAGGATAATTGGTCCAGGGAACAACACCCGTGCCGTTCGGCGTTTGCCAGTTGATGGGCCAGATGCTGCAGTCATGAGGATTCAGAAGCGAGCCGACGGCAAACCATGGAGTATCGGAGGTATCCGTTCCCTTCTCCTTGAGAAAGTCAACGACGAGATCGCCAAATCTGACATCGCGAAACGTGCCCGAATTATCGGCGGTACCGCCATGGGCCTCGGGATATGATTTCTCCCAGTCTGAAAACCCCCAGGGATCTAGATAATCAGGAGCTTCAGCCTCAGATACATGCCACTTCCCGAAATAGTGTGTGGTATAACCAACGGCGCGGAACCAGTCGCCGATGGTCGGTGTGCCGTCGGGGTCAAGAAACGGCACATCCTGGGCGGACTTGAACAGCCCGTCCGTCTGGGTGACGCCGGTGACACTTGAATATTGACCGGTCATGATACAGGCCCTGCTTGGCACGCAGGCGGCAGAGGCGGTATAGTGTTTTCTCAGGACAACAGCATTTTGGCGCAAACGCAACATGCCGGGGAAATACTTCTTGTATGGATTATCAGGAGAAAGCGGACGGAAACCAAGTATCTCCTTTAATCCCTGCGCACATCCCTCATCTGGTCCGTATCCCTCCGGCGGGGTCTGCATCTGATCCACCATGATCAACAATATATTCGGACGGGACTTCCCGGCGGCATGAGCGGGAAACGCTCCGGCAACTCCGGTGAGTGACGCAACAGCAAGAAATTTTGCCGAGGCGCCGATGAATTCTCTACGCGACATCTTTTTCATAATAACTCCCTCTTTAGGTGTTATTGCGCGGAAACTCTAAAATATTCCCCCGTTAACATCTTGTTAAGCAATGTGTATGTTCAGTCACCTCCCGGTAGTAAGACCTTCATTAACCCTTTGGTCTTGGAGATACTTTTAAAATTTAGGCATAATAATATGCATTTTAACTTAAATCAAATAAAAAACGACATTGTAATGTCAAGATTTGTTACGGCGCATTGTTGAATTTATTCCGTAAGTTTATCAGAAACCTAAGCGTGGTTGACCTAGGCATCATGTTGCGCCAATTCCGGTGACACCATACTTAATTATTGACATTCGCTCTTTAAAGTGGTAATCTCGAATATGGCACGGATAGCGAGAGTTATAGTTCCCAACATTCCGCATCATGTCACTCAACGCGGCAATCGCAAACTGACCACTTTTTTTATCGAAGACGATTATAATTCTTATGAGGTGGAGCCATTGTTGGATATTGTTGGCGACTGGGGTAAATTTATATATGACGCTGATCTAAACGGGACTTTGAAACAATAAGAAAACATGAAAGGACGGGACGACCCTTAGGCAATCTGCGCTTTATTGAGGAGGTTGAAAGAATGCTTGATAGAGTATTAAAACCCCAAAAGCCGGGACCAAAACAGGGGAATTAAGTATGGTGTCCCCAGAATAAAATACACAGGCTCGTTATGCGAAAAGGGATATAAGGAGGCGCTTGCATGAACAAGATAAAAATTAGTAAAGCTTTTACATTGATAGAGCCGGGGCCTGTCGTCCTTGTCACAACATATGATGGAAAGAAAAATAACATTATGACGATTTCGTGGACAATGGTTTTGGATTTCACGCCGGCATTTGCCATGACCACCGGAGAGTGGAATTATTCCTTCGCAGCCCTTCGGAAAACAAAGGAGTGTGTTATTTCAATTCCCACTGTTGATATGCTTGATAAAGTAGTTGGAATAGGAACATGCTCCGGCGTCGATATGGATAAATTTGCCAAATTTAGGCTGACACCTGTCGAAGGTAAAATAGTCAAAGCGCCATTGATAAAAGAATGCCTGGCTAATATCGAGTGTAAAGTCATTGACATAGTCAAAAAACACAATATTGTCGTTCTGGAGGCCGTTGCGGCATACTTTGACTCCTTACGCAAAGAGAAACGAACTATTCACGCAGTTGGTGACGGCACATTTATCGCAGATGGGCGCAAGCTAAATCTGAAAAAAATGATGGCATCCAAAATTCCAAATGGTCTCTAACCCTAAACTACATGGAACGGCTTACGACGCCGCTGAATCTTATTTATCAGGATTGCGCCGTCTGCACAGCGCGCTACGCATTTCCCAGAGAAACCTTCATTACTCCGGTATATCCTTTTCGCTTTGCACAACCACAGCAAAACGGTCAGCCAGCGCCGCGAGGCTTGCGCTCTGAATTGTTTTGGCCTTTATTATTCCACCTTTTGTGTCGGGCAAGTCGCGTGTTGCAGTCGCTTTGGCGACAACTGTCGTGCGATAGCCGCGATCAAGCGCAGCCCGCACTGTTGTGCTCACACACATATGCGTCATATAGCCGATAACGATTAAATTCTTGCGGCCTGTTTTGGCGAGGACTTCATCAAGGTTCGTCCCGGCAAATGAGCTTGGCATTGTTTTTGTTACTATGGTTTCTTCCGGCTTAGCCGCAACGGGAGCAGCTATTTCAACATATGGGCCGTTAGGATCGAACAGGGAGCTTCCGGGGGTTGCCTTGTGAACAACATGAATGACAGGGGTCCCGGCCTTCCTGGCGCGCTGGAGCAGAATGGCAGCCTCTTTCAGGGAAGCGTCAATGCCGCTCAACCGTAATTTTCCGTCAACATATTCTCTTTGCGCGTCAATAATAATCAAAACACTTTCGGACAGGCGGGAAGCCTGGGCCTTAACCCCGGCCATCTGCAGCAGGGTCTGAGGTTTTGACAAGGATTCAGCGTACACGTCGTTCATTCCGACAAACAATCCGAGTACACATAAACAGCCGATGGCTCCTAAAAGACCTCTCATATGAGTCCTCCGTATATTCAGAAAAATTACAGTCATTTTCAGAACTATTTCGTGTATAGTCCATCATTTCTCTTTTTCTATTATTTCAAGCACAGCTTTCTTGAGAGGCGGGATTTTGTTCCTGATAATATCCCAAAGTATTTCATAATCAATGCCGAAATATTCATGAGCAAGTATATTTCTGAAATTTGATATTTTCCGCCATTCGACTGCAGGATATTTATTTTTTATTTCCACAGGGAGTCTGGAAGACGCCTCTCCGACAAGCTCAAGATTGCGAACAATGGCGTTCCAGCCTCATTTTATCGTTCAACAGGTCTTCGCAGGCAGCTCCGGCAGAGTAAGCGAGAGTTCTGTTGATGGATTCCAGCATGTCGTCGAGATAGAGCCTGAAATCTCTAGGCATAGACGGTTTCGTTCAGTATGGATGTTTTCAATTGTGGCCGAAGGGCATTGACCGTCACAAGGTCGACTTTGCGGTCGAAGAGATCTTCGAGATAGAACTTCAATTCAATGAAGTTATCGAATGTTTTTTTGCCGTCTTCAAAATCCACGAGGACATCCAGATCGCTTTCATTCTTTTCCTCTCCTCGCGCAAAAGAACCAAATACTCCAATGGATTTTACACCGAACCTGGACTTGATTATTTGCCCGTTATTTTTTAATTTTTCAATTGCCTGCATAATATTCACCACGACCGTCCATAGAAAAATTATACCACAATAATCTTCTGTTTCAGATTATTTGTTCCTGCTCTTCATTGCCTTTTCGATCTCGCGGTCTGCCTCGCGCTCTTTAACCGCGTCGCGCTTCTCGTATTCCCTCTTGCCTTTGGCGAGCCCGACTTCAACCTTGGCTCTGCCTTCCTTGAAATATATCTTGAGAGGTATCAGGGTATATCCCTTTTGCGCGATCTTTGCCTGCAACTTGACTATCTCTGTTTTGTGCATCAGCAGTTTCCTGGTGCGCACGGGATCATGGTTCATTATGTTGCCGTGACTGTATGGGCTTATATGACAGTTAAGCAGGAAAGCCTCCATGTTTTTTATCAGCACATAGCTGTCCTTAAGATTGGCCTTGCCGTCTCTCAGGGATTTTACCTCGGTGCCGACAAGAGACATGCCTGCCTCGATTGTTTCTTCAATCGAGTAGTCGTGGTAGGCTTTTCTGTTCTGGCATACTATCTTCATCGGTAATTATAGCATACACTTTTTGGGCAGGATTTATGAGCCGCGCTACCGTCTGCCCGTCCATGTTGTCTTTAATAAGGTCAAATCGTTTATAATTCTAAATCCTGATGTTTTAATTTGTTTTCCGGAGGGAATTTGAATATGAAAAAATTCTGGGTTTTCGGCCTGATTTTATTGCTGTTTTTTGCTATCTCGTGCGGGAAAAAAGAGGTCAAAAGACAGTCTATGGATTCGAAGCAAACTATTGAGGCATTTGCAGTCGCTGAGAATCTCAGACAGGCCTATATCAAGAATGACCGCGATATGATCGAAAAAAACACGACTAAACTGGGTTATGTCTCTATAGCCGGTGTAAGGAAGGGTTTTGATTCAGCCGAACTTGTATTCGTTCCGGCTCTTGTCGAAGTTTACGGAGACTCGTTGCACGTATATGTGCAGTGGAATGGCGTATGGAAAAGAGGCGGCGAGGTTATCGAAGACCGGGGGCTTGCAGTTTTCGTGATGAAGGATAAGCCTCTCAAGCTCGATCAGATATTGAGGTCCAACCCCTTTAACAAGCCGGAATAATTTAGGGCGCATGCAGTAATAAAAATTATAGACTAATCTCTTCTGCCGAAAACCGGCATGCTCCGGGACGCTGCAATCAGATTCATCTTAGAGCCTTTGCAAGTCTTTTCATGAATTCGGCGCGGGATATTTCTCTTGCGCCGAATCTTTTCATATGGGCAGTCGTTATCTGGCAGTCTATCAGTTCAAAACCCTGTTCAATAAGGCTCTCGACAAATATTACAAAAGCCGCCTTTGACGCGTCGCTCTTTTTTGCGAACATGGATTCTCCGAAAAACACCCTGCCGAGAGTCACGCCGTACAAGCCGCCGGCAAGTTCCTCCCCTGCCCAGGCCTCGACCGAGCAAACGTATCCGGCTTTATGCAGTCTTATATATGCCTGAATCATGTCTTCTGTTATCCATGTGCCCGTTTCGCCCTGTCTCGGTATTTCAGCGCAGTTTCTTATTACTTCTTCAAACGCTTTGTTTGTTGTGATCGTATAGATATTTTTCCTGATTGTTTGTCTGAGGCTGCGGGGCACCCTGAGTTCTTTCGGGACAAGAACCAGGCGCGGGTCGGGCGACCACCAGAGGATCGGATAGTTGTCGGAATACCATGGGAATATGCCCATTGAGTATGCGAGCACAAGTCGCTCTTCACTCAGGTCTCCGCCGACAGCAAGCAGTCCGTCTTCCTCCGCCAGTTCAGGGGGAGGGAAAACAAGATCTTCTGTCAGGCTAAAAACCGGCATGAGCTATATGGGCAGGTATGCATGCCCCGATTTTGTCAATGAAATGCATGAATCCGGAACAGCCTCCCCTATTTTGCATAACATCACGTCTGGTATAGATGCTGGAGTGTAAGACACGAAGGGTTTACCTGCAATACCTTGAAGTATTCGCAAGCAGGCGGGTCAGACACAACGCAGTCCCTTATTGATATTAATTAAGCTTTGTGATTTTAGACAATCCATTGCATTGTAAAGACTTCGGGGCTTACACTCCCGCATCACTGATAGTTCCGGTTTCTATTTTAAAAACAAATCAATAATTGAATGCCAGCTTGTCTTCCGCCAGACCTATGTTGACAGAACCGCCTTTTTTGAGTCTGCCGAAAAGCGCCTCTTCCGCAAGTATATCCTTGATGTCTGTCTGCATCAGACGCGACAGGGGCCTTGCGCCAAGCAGCGCGCTATATCCCTTTGCCGCAAGCCAGTTGACTGCCTCATCAGAGATGGCTATCGTGATCTTTCTCTTCCGTAACTGCCGCCTCAGTTCGTCCATGAATTTATTCACTACCTTTTGCATGCTTTCGGGGCCAAGCGGATTGAAGGTGATGATGGCGTCGAGCCGGTTTCTGAATTCGGGGTTAAAGAGCTTTGAGATCGCATCGCCGCCCTTGGCCCTGGCATCTATGCTTCTGTCGCCGAACCCTATCGCGCCCCTGTCCATCTCCCGCGCCCCTGCGTTTGAGGTCATGATAAGGATGACGTTCCTGAAATCGGCCTTTTTACCGTTATTGTCAGTCAGTGTAGAGTAATCCATTACCTGCAGCAGTATGCCGAAAATATCGGCATGCGCCTTTTCTATCTCATCCAGGAGAAGAACAGAGTACGGATGTTTTCTTATCGCATCCGTCAGCTGTCCGCCCTGGTCGAAACCCACGTATCCGGGAGGAGCGCCTATCAGACGGGCAACCGCATGCTTCTCCATATATTCGCTCATATCGAATCTTATGAATTTTACGCCGAGGACGGCGGCCATCTGTTTAGACACCTCTGTCTTGCCCACCCCGGTAGGCCCTGCAAAAAGAAACGAACCTATCGGCCTTTCAGGCGCGGCGAGTCCGGCGCGCGATCTCTTAATGGCGGACACAAGGGTATGTATCGCGTCGTCCTGGCCGAAGACCGCCTTTTTCAGGTCTGATTCGAGGCTCCCCAGTCTTTCCGTGTCGGAAGCAGAGATGTTTCTCGAAGGGACCTTCGCCATATTGGCGACTATGGCCTCAATCTCCCTGGCGCCTACTGTACCGCTTCTCTTGGTTGTATTAAGGAGTCTGCGGGTGGCTCCGGCCTCATCGATCACATCAATGGCCTTGTCCGGCATGAATTTGTCGTTTATGTATTTGGCTGAAAGCTCGGCGGCAGCCTTCAGAGCCCCATCCGTATAAGAGATGCCGTGAAAATCTTCGTAGTAGGACTTCAGTCCTTTCAGAATTGAAACCGTCTCTTCTATTGAAGGCTCATGTATCTCTATCTTCTGGAAACGTCTCGAAAGAGCCCGGTCTTTTTCAAAATGGTTTTTATACTCTTCATACGTGCTTGCGCCTATGCATCTCATTTTGCCCGAGTTGAGCGTCGGCTTCAGTATGTTCGACGCGTCCATAGTGCCGCCGCTGGTGGCCCCTGCCCCGACGATTGTGTGTATTTCGTCGATAAACAGAATGGCTCCGGGTATCTTTTCTATCTCCCTGATAGTGGCCTTCAGACGGGCCTCGAAATCCCCCCTGTATTTGGAGCCTGCGAGCAGGCCGCCCATATCGAGAGAATAGATGGAGACATCTTTCAATGCCGAAGGGACTGTGCCGCGATGTATCATGAGCGCCAACCCTTCCACGAGGGCTGTCTTGCCGACGCCGGGTTCTCCGACGAATACAATATTGTTCTTTCTGCGCCTGCAGAGGACCTGTATGGACCTTTTCAGTTCCCGGGCACGCCCGACAAGAGGATCTATGCCGCCCTCTGCCGCCTTTTCCACCAGATTGACCGTAAATAATTTAAGGGGGTCTTTGAGAGTTGCCGGTTTGGGGTCCTGACAGGGTTTATCGTTCCCGGGTTCCGATTTGTCCGGCTGGGCCGCATAGTCCCTGCCGCTGGCAGTGTCGGAGTCGCCGTGAGATATGAAATTCAGCAGGGTAAACCGCGATATCCCTTCCTTTTCGAGGAAGAAAACCGCATGAGAGTCTTCTTCCAACAGGAGGGCCGCAAGCATGTCTCCGGCGTCCACTTCCTCCTTTTCAGCCGCATGCACATGTCCGATGGCCCTTTGGATTACACGCTGGAACCCTGCGGCAGCCGAGGGACTGACATCGGAGCCTTCGGGGATTCTGGGTATGTCCTTTTCGAAAAAGGATTCGAGGGATGCCTTTATTCTCAGGATATTCCCGCCGCAGCCGGTGATGATATCAATACCGCGTTCATCGTGAATAAGAGCAAAGAGTATGTGTTCGGCAGTGAGATATTCATGCCGCCTGATCTTCGCGTCATGTATGATGGCGTCGATGGCAAACCCCAGTTCTTTATTGATCATTCCTTTTCCATCCTGCACCTGAGCGGAAATTTATTTGCGACCGCCAGCTCATGCACTGCGGCTACCTTTGTTTCGGCCACTTCGCGCGTATAGATTCCGCACAGCCCGGCCCCCCTTTTGTGAACGTGCAGCATTATCTGAGTGGCCTCGGCGCGCGATTTATGAAAGATCTTTTCGAGCACATACACAACAAAGTCCATGGTCGTATAATCGTCATTGATCAGCAGCGCCTTATATAACGAAGGCTCTTTGGTCTCCTGTCGTTCCTTTTCAGCTATTTGACCGGCTGAATCTGGTTTCTCTGCGCTCATGATCTTTTTTTGCGATGTTGATCGGACCGGCCTGCGCCGATGCCTGCATTTGAGACATAACGGGAAGAAACAGCCGGGACAACCCGCCTTTTCTTCCCATTAACAAGCCCTTCGCCCTCTTAAGTATTATGTTCGCAGGAACTGCACATGCCGCCCTGGCAGGTCGCGCAAGCCGTATCGTGCGATGTTTCGACGCCGTGCAAGGCACACACAGACAACTGCTTCGCTACGTTGGCTGAATTGCATGCCGGGCACATGACCGGTTCGCTGTGGCGAACCAGTTTTTCGAAGGCAGACCCGCAGTCAGCGCATTTATAATCGAATATTGGCATACCTGAATCCTTTCCTGGCAAATATTACCATACTAATAGTCAATGACACGGNAAGTCGCAGAGGCAACCCGGCCGGCCAGATAGTATTATTATAACATGTCGGGGAACCCCGCTTGAATTATTGTCGGTAATCATTATATTTTAAAAGGGATGCAAAATTATACGCAGCGCCTGTCGCCGCTGATATCCGCCTGCAGGATTCCAATATCTGTCAGATGGTTTTCTGATGCGGAGCCAGGTTTGAGGATAAAGGAAGTCTGCCGTATCGTCAGGCATCACCGCGGATACTGCGGCTGAATTAAAGATATCCACCGGAACGTTGTATTGATCGACAGGCGTTCCCTGTGGAAAGGTCAGATGGAGGATTAATCATGTTACGGTCTATGCGACAGCATGCGCGGTATTTTTATGTCCTGTTTGTCATAATAATAATCTCTTTTGTATTCTGGGGCGTTGGGACGAATGACAAAGACCAGGTTCGTGTACTGGCTGAAATCGGAAGCGAACGGGTCACGTCCAATGAATTCTGGACGGCATACAGAAACACCCTTGAATCTTACCGCGAGCTATACAAAGGCAAGTCGATTGATGAGCTCGAGCAACAGATGAATATAAAGCTGAAGACGCTTAATTCCCTGATTGATGAAAAGACAATGCTTTTATCGGCCAAAGAACTCGAGATCGTTATTACAGACGAAGAGCTTCAGCAGGCGATAGTCAAAGACCCGAACTTCATCCGCGACGGCGCGTTCAGGAAGGATGTTTATCTCAGAACGCTGGCCAATAACAGGCTGACCCCGGAGGCATACGAGGCTATGCTCCGCAAACAGCTCACTATGAACAGGATGGTGAATATGGTTATTCTGGGAGTGGATGTCACGGACGCCGATCTCGTCGGATTCAAGGCAGACGCGGCGCAAGAGACCATGATGCGCCAGATGGCGCTTTACGGGAAACGCAGCGCCGCGCTGAAATCGTATATCGAAGCGGCAAAGGCCCGGTTTGGAGTAAAGATAAATATGGATGTGATCTCCTGACAACGGAGGGACATTGACTGACATATTGACTCAGATCAGCTGGCGGAACGCGCTGGATATCTTTCTTGTAACAATTATTCTTTACAAGATGATCATGATCGTAAAGGGCACCATTGCCGCCCGCATGCTGGCCGGCGTGGCGGTGCTCCTTCTCGCCCTCTTTCTTGCCAAATATATGCAGCTTTATACCATGGACTGGATCATCCAGAGCTTCTGGACCCAGGTTGTTATCGCAGTGATAATACTCTTTCAGCCTGAAATCAGGAAAGCCCTCGCGCAGATGGGCGAATCATCTTTTCTGCAGGGCTTCACGTCCGCAGAGGAACTCAAATGCATTGACGAAATCGTCAAGGCATCTGTGGCGCTCGCCAACCGCAAAATAGGCGCCCTCATAGTGCTCGAACGAGGGGTCAGTCTGAGAGAATATGTCGAGATCGGCTCCCAGCTTGACGCCAAGGCGTCAAAGGATTTATTGCTCAGCATATTTCATCCGTCTTCGCCTATCCATGACGGGGCAGTGGTTATCAGGGGCAACAGGATATTGGCCGCCGGCTGCTTCCTTCCAATAAGGCTCGGCACCGCTATAAACAAGGCTTACGGGACCCGGCACAGGGCCGGCATCGCCATTTCAGAAGAAACAGACGCGATTGCCCTTATCGTATCGGAAGAAACTGGGACAATTTCGTTGTCGGTAGACGGCAAAATCAAGGCGCCGCTCGATATGGCAAAACTTAGGGAAACCCTGACAGCCCTGTTTACCGAGCCAAATAAAGGAACCCTGGACAACAAAAAGAAAAAAAAACAGGGGAAAAAAGCTTAGCGGAGATCTAACGGCATGCAGATCAGGGAACTATTGACGGGTAATTTAGGGTTCAAGCTGATAGCGCTGATCGGCGCCATCGCCTTGTGGTTTTTTGTAAGTTATCGCGGACAGGCTGAGACGACAATGGAAGCTAACATCGACTTCAAAAATGTGCCTGTCGGACTCGAAATACTGAAACACAACATCAAACGTGTAAATGTCGGTGTGCGCGGACATGAGATGATACTTGCGGGGCTCAAAACTTCGGATGTGTGGGTAGCCATTGACCTTGCGAACGGCAAGAAGGGAGAGTCGATTTATAACTTCAATATTAGTGATGTCAAGTCGAGATACAACATTACGATCAATAGGATAGAACCCACCAGTATCAAGGTTTATCTGGATGAATCGGTCTCGAGGAGTTTTCGGATCACGCCGCGCCTTATCGGCGAGCCGGCCAAAGGGTATGAAGTGAAAAAGGTGTCTACGGAGCCTGCCGTTGTCACTGTTGAAGGGGCAAAGACAGAGATGGCCCGGATGTCGACGCTCATAACTGAACCTGTGGACATCTCCGGACTCGACTCAACGATAAATCAGCAGGCCCGTCTGGATTCAAACGGCAAAAATGTCAGGATCAGGACGCATGAAGTTTTAATTTCGGTGATCATAGGAAAGAAGGGCAAATGAAACTGTTCGGCACAGATGGAATAAGGGGCAAGGCAAACCGTTCTAACATGACCCCTGAATATGTGATGCGGGTCGGCATGGCATTGGCTTCGGCGCTTGGGGATGAACAGAGACGGCATAACGTAATTATCGGAAAGGACACACGGATATCGGGATACCTGATTGAAAGCGCGCTTACCGCCGGAATCTGCGCCATGGGAATGAATGTGACTCTGGTAGGCCCGCTGCCGACCCCCGGCATCGCTTTTTTAACCCGCACTCTGAGGCTCGACGCAGGGGTAGCCATATCGGCTTCTCACAATCTTTTCCAGGACAACGGCATAAAGATATTTTCTCCTTCCGGATTCAAACTTTCGGATGAGACCGAAAAAGAGATAGAGGAGCTTGTTTTCGACGAGTCGTTCCCGGCAAAACGGCCTGCCGGGGCCAAGATAGGCAAGGCGTTCAGGCTGGATGACGCCGCCGGGCGCTATATCGAATATATCAAGTCATCGATTCCCAGGGGCAGCGATCTGGTCGGCCTGAAAATAGTTGTGGATGCGGCCAACGGAGCCGCATACAAGATCACTCCTACACTGCTCAGGGAACTCGGGGCCGAGGTCATAGTCATCAATGATGAGCCCGACGGCGTAAACATAAACCTGAACTGCGGTTCGGTGAATCTCGAAGCGGTTTCCCGTAAGGTGATCGAGGTCGGGGCGCATGCCGGACTGGCGCATGACGGAGACGCCGACAGGACACTCTTTGTGGACGAAAACGGCAGGCAGATAGACGGCGACCTGCTGATCGCGGCCCTGGCCGCCGATATGAAAAAAGAGGGGACGCTCAGGGGAGATGGAGTTGTAACAACTGTAATGAGCAATCTGGGTTTTGAAAAGTATCTTAACCGGCTTGGGATACGGCTCATAAGGGCAAAGGTCGGAGACCGCTACGTAGTGGCCGAAATGATTAAGGGCAATTACAATCTGGGCGGCGAGCAGTCGGGACACATTATTTTCTTCGATTACAATACTACCGGCGACGGCCCGATCACAGCCCTCCAGGCGCTTCACCTGATGGGGAAAAAGGGGCGGCTGCTTTCCGAACTGACCGCCGACGTCTCGCTCTATCCCCAAAAGCTGATAAATGTGCCTGTCTTAAAAGGAAAGAATTATAAAGACTTTCCCGATATATTAAAAGTTATCGAATCATCCGTTCAGAAACTCGGGGAACGGGGGCGGGTGCTTGTAAGGCCCTCCGGCACCGAACCCAAAATCAGGGTAATGGTCGAGAGCGAAGAGCAGCGCCTGACTTCGGAGATTGCCGAAGAAATCGCAGGCGTTATTCATAAACGTATCGGGCTGAAGGCATAGCTTCGCGCCGGCCGCGAGAGGTCAATAATGGGAGTCTTCGCCTCTTTTGTGGCCGGAGCTGCGCTGTTCTTTCTGTACAAATATTTTCCGCACACGGCGCTGTTTATTTCAGTCTCTCTCTTCTTCCTTTTTGCCTATACGGGATTTCGTCGTTATAAACGTGGGGCGCCGTCAACAGGAAACCGGATTATCCTTGCGGCGGCGCTGCTCCTGCCTCTGATCTCCGGCCCTCTCGGGTACTGGCGGGCAGCGTCATCTTTTGAGCCTCCACCCGACTTCACAACCCTTTCGGGACAGATAATCGTCGTCAGGGGAAACGCTCCGGCAGAGTCCCTTGCGCTGCAGGCGCATCCGGCGCGTTATCTTAGCGGGATCGATATAAAAGAAGCGTCGTCGCAGAACGGCAAACTTAACATCGAAAAGATGCGGTTGTTCACGGAATATCCGCTAATAGTCGGAAAGACATATTCCATAACGGCAAAGATACCGTCTGACAGCTCTTTTCTGAATCCTGGCAGCAGGGACTGGATGATATCGGGTTACGCCGTTGGTATAGAAGAGACGGGAGTTGCGGAAAAGAGCCCGCTTGAGCGGGCGCGAGACCGTCTGAATATCTATTTCGCTTCCAGCTTCAGCCCCGATGTGTCGTCTTTTCTCATGTCTATCATAACCGGAGAGCGGGGTTCTATGAGCAGTGATATCCGAAACGCGTTTAATGTGACCGGGCTTGCTCATATATTGAGCATATCGGGAGCCCATTTCGGTCTGCTGCTTTTTATACTTTTTCAATCCTTCAGGCTTCTCATCAAACTTCTTCCGCTCAAAATCCTCTCGCGCATGTCGCTCCATATGTCGCCCTCCCAGGTGGCGGCCGCCTTGTCATTCCCGATCATAACCGCATATCTGGGAATATCGACCATGGAGTTTCCCGCCGTGCGTTCTTTTATCATGATCACACTCTTCCTCTTCGGCCTGCTTATTCACAGGAAAGGCTTCTGGATGAACACCCTGGTCTTCGCTGCAGCAATTATAGTCCTGATACAGCCGGATGCGGTTATTCAGCTTTCCTGCCAGCTCTCCTTTCTTGCCGTATTATGTATAGGCTTTTATGTCGAGTCCGACAGACAGAGGACCGAAAAAAAGAACGCTGAAAATGCACCGGCCCGGACTGATGGGGAAAGAGATCAGAAGACGGCGCGGAAAGGAGCGGCTGGACGCTTGTTGTCGGCAGGCGTCCGATATGTGTTCGCATCGTCCATGATCTCAGTAAGCGCGACCCTCGGGACCGCTCTGCTCGTCGCATATTCATTCAACTATTTTTCCGTAATATCTCCTTTGAGCAATCTTGTAGTCACACCCATAATAGGCTTTCTGATATTGCCGCTCGCGCTGCTGTCGTCATTCACATATCTCATTACAGGCTTCTTCCCGTTCAGGACATTCATAGAATCGGCGACCGGGGGATCGCTGGATATTATCAAATATATGGGATCGTGGGAATATGCGGCAATCCCCGTGCCGGCCTTCCCGGCCATCCTGCTGATAATATTCTATGCGGCCCTGATCGCATATGCCGTTATATACGCCTCGGCAAAGAAATTCCCGGCCACAGGCAGTAAGGCTCTGCTTGCAACTGCTGCGATAGCTCTGCTGCCTCTCTGCTTTTATGCCTTTTACGCGGAGTATGATGAACACAAACTCAAAGTCACATTCCTCGATGTCGGACAAGGCGACTCCGCGGTAATCGAACTCCCCGACGGCAAGGTAATAGTTGTGGATACCGGAAAGAACGGGTTTCAGACATCGGGGTTTCTGAGATACAGGGGATACCAAAAAATAGATGCGCTCATGCTGACTCACGGTCATCCGGATCACGCAGGCGGCCTCAAATATCTCGAGAGCAGATATCGTATCAGCGAGATATGGGACAATGATCAAATCGAATACTCTGATAATATTCTTTCCTCTTCGGCGCGCCTGGCTGTCGGACGCGGCGACACTCTGAAAGCAGCAGGATATCAGATTACAGTTTATCATCCTTATAAGGAATTCTTCTCAAAGCGCGGCGGCAATGACGCTGAAAATAATCAGTCTGTTGTGATGAAGGTGGAAAGCGGGACGCTCTCGGTTCTCTTTACGGGCGACATTTCCTCAGAAGCCGAAGAAGACATTGTTCATCTTGGCAGTCATCTCAAAAGCATGGTAATCAAGGTCCCCCACCACGGAAGCCGTAAATCGCTCGATGCAGATTTTCTCAACCAGGTCAGTCCCGATATTGCGGTTATCAGCGCCGGCAAAAACAACTGGTTCCGACATCCTCATCCGGCAACAATCGAAAAGCTGACCGGTGTCCGGGTATACCGCACAGACAGGGACGGCGCAATCGGTATAACCGAAACCCCTGACGGTCAAATAAGGGTCAGGACATGGCAGGAGATGATGATAAAAGAGGCGCGGACATTCGAAGAGGAGCGCTCAAATCTGGCAAAATTGTTCTGGATCTGGTGAAACTTATTAGAGCTCCCGACCGGTTCCGCAAGAATATTATTGATAAATATTTTATTGTTTATTTAAACTGTCAACTCAGCTGCGGTTAATATAAAGCTTATATTTAAGCTTGCCAACGGCCTGCATGACGAACTAATAAAGAAGGCAATATATGTTTTCCATTAAAAATTACTTTGAGTTTTCCAGACACAACACCTCTTATCGCCAGGAAACACTGGCGGGCATAACGACATTCCTTACCATGGCCTATATTATCGTGGTGAATCCCGCGATACTGGAAGTGGCCGGATTTCCCAAGGGGCCTGCCATGACCGCGACTATCATCTCAGCTGTCTTCGGAACTATCGTCATGGGGCTTTATGCAAAACGTCCTTTTGCTATCGCTCCATACATGGGCGAGAACGCGTTTATAGCATTTACTGTGGTGAAGGTACTCGGCTGCACATGGCAGATCGCGCTCGGCGCGATCTTTATTGCCGGACTGCTGTTTACCGTTCTTACCCTGCTGAAAGTGCGCGGCTGGATGGCCGATGCCCTGCCCCAATCCCTGAAATACAGTTTTGCGGTCGGTATAGGGCTATTTGTGGCCTTTATAGGCCTGAATGAAACCGGCATCGTGGCCCTTGGGGTCCCCGGGGCTCCAGTCATCCTTGGGAACATATCACAACCCACAGTATTACTCGCCCTGCTTGGCTTTATTATCACCATCTGGCTGCTGATCAAAAAAGTACGGGGAGCGATACTTATCGGCATCCTCTTGATAACAGCCCTCTCTTTTCTGTTGGGGCTTACCGTAATGCCCTCAGCCTGGATAGACCTGCCGCCCGGCATAGGACCCGTCTTCATGCAAATGGATATCATCGGGGCGCTAAGTCCGCAGAACCTGCCTATTGTGCTCATTATTTTTATAATGGCATTCGTGGACACTGTGGGCACGCTCATCGGCCTGTCTGCGCGCGGCAATCTGCTGGATGAGAACGGCAACTTGCCCGAGATCGAAAAGCCGATGCTTGCCGACGCGCTTGCAAACATGGTTGCTCCAATATTGGGCACAACGACCTCGGGAGCCTATGTCGAGTCTGCAGCCGGCATTGAAGAAGGCGGCAGAACAGGTTTTACGGCGCTTGTGGTTGCCGGGCTTTTTCTGGTAGCTCTCTTCTTTGCGCCGATACTGACTGCGGCTCCGCCTCATGCATACGGTATTGCCCTGATCGTAATCGGCATATTCATGATCAGCCCCATAACCCGCCTCAATTTCAGCGATTACACTGAGCTGGTCCCGGCCTTTCTTACGATTACATTAATGACCTTTACATCAAACATCGGGGTTGGAATGACCGCCGGTCTGATTGCATATCCGATACTTAAAGTCATGGCAGGTCGCCGGAGGGAAATCCATGCCGGAATGTGGATGTTCGCTCTTTTGTCGCTTATGTTTTACATATTCTATCCGTACAAATAAGGGAGGATTATATGAAGCACAATGAATATTTCGATGGCAGGGTGCAGAGTCTTTCACTTGAAACCGAAGATGGCAGAGCAACTGTAGGTGTTATAACTCCCGGCAAGTTCGGGTTCACGACAGCCACTGAAGAAAGAATGGTCATTACATCCGGAGTATTAAAGGCAAAGCTTCCGCAGCAGGACTGGGCTCCTTTTAAAGCAGGACAGGAATTTATTGTCAAAGAGAAGCTGTCGTTCGAGGTCGAAGCCGATAAGGACGTTTCGTATATCTGCTATTACAAATAAACCCTCTGCCCTGGAGGCAGAAAGGAGACTCATAATACATGAAGATTTGTAATGCATGCGGCAGGCAGTTACCCGACCAGGTAAAGTTCTGTAATAAATGCGGGGCTTCGGTGGCTCCTGCTTCGGCAGAAACTCAACACCCCTCTCAGGACTCCTCAATAAGCTGCGCCAAATGCGGCGCAACATATCCGGCAGGGACCAAATTCTGCCGTAAAGACGGAACCCCGCTGATGGCTTCACCAATAGTTTCCGGGATTGACAAATCGGAGACTGAGATGCAAATCAGTGAGAAAACTGAGCTGGCGATAAGTAAAGAAACAGCAACAGTTCCCCCCGGGGTGTCTATAGCAGCTGCAGGCTTACCAACAGACGCTAACAGCTCTGAGCCTGCTACTGAAGAACCTATTGTAAAGACTGCGGACGCGGAAAAACCTATCCCGGAACCCTTATCATCAGAACTTATGATAAGCGCCGCGCCTGATTCAATCCCTGAAGAAACTATCGACAAGACCACTGACTCGGGAGCTCCGATAGCAGCTGCAGACACATCGGAACCTGTTATAAGCGCTGAGCCTGCGCAGGATTCCTCAATCACCTGCCCGAAGTGCGGAGCTTTATACCCTGCGGGGAGCAAATTCTGCAGAAAAGACGGCGCGCTGCTTTGCGGTATGTCAGCTCCGCAGACTGCGGCGGCAGTCGACTCTGAAGAAGCTTCTGTTGAAGCAGCCGCAGTTATCAAACAACAAGCGGCAACTCCGACAGCGCCTGTTGCTGAGGAGCCTGCGGCGGCAATACAAGAGCCACCCGACAAGCCGAAATCAGGCAAACTTGTTTTATGGAGCATTGTTATTGTTGTGTTGCTTGCCGCAAGCACAGCAGGCGGCTATTTCTTATATACAAAATTTATGATCAAAAACATGCCTGCGGCTAATGATCAGTCTGTGGCAATTAGTCAACCAGCCCCGGCCCACATCCGTCCGACTGAAGCTCCGCCTGCACAGGCTCCTGTAAACACCAGCCCTCCGCAGATAGTTACCTCTCCTTCAGCGTCAAGTGCGCCGGCTGAGGCAAAACCTGGACCTGCAGCTACTGTTCCGGCCCCGCAGCAAACCCAAGTTGACCATGCGCAGCCTATTACTACTTCCCTGCCCATGGCCGGGGTACGCATCAAGGCTTCAGCCATGATCAATGATGTCAGGGATAACAAGCCATACGGTTTTGGCACGCAATTCCAGTTTGGCGCGTCACGGATTACGCACTATGTTTACTATGACAATGCAATTCCAAATCAAACAATACTCAGTTCCAGATATTACAAAGACGGCGCTTTTCTTTTTGCATGTCAGAACAGGGCCGTTCAATATTCCCTGGGGAGATATTACTGTCGCCCGAGCGCAAATCTTGCGCCGGGGAACTATGAGGTGAAATTCGGTATTGACGGTGTTGAAACACAGACGCTCAAATTTAGTGTAAATTAGGGCCAACAAAATGATATCCTGTTACAGTAATGTGCGTTTTGCTTGTGGTCGGTTTGTCGTCTTTAGAAAAAAAGATTCATAACTTCAACGGGAGGAACGGCATGGCTGATTTTTTTGACAAGCTGGCTGATAACCTGGACAAGGGTATCAAGACAGTCAGCGCAAAAGGCAAACAGCTGCTGGAAACGCAAAGACTTAATAGCGATCTGAGCGATGTCAGAAACGGGATAAGGGTCAAATACCAGCGACTCGGGGAAAAGGTCTTTGAAATGAACAACCGGGGGGCAGCCGTTGATATGGAAGAGCTGAGGCCTGAGATAGACGCTATTTCTGCGGATTATAAGCGGATTGTTGAGCTTGAGGCATCGATTAAAGAGACAGAGACAAAGGCGGTGTCAGAAGTTGAAGGACAGGCTATGATCAAGTGCAGCGCATGCAATGCTTTTAATCCTCAGGAGGCCAAGTTTTGCGCTAAATGTGGGGCGCCTATGGCTGCTCCTGCCACTACTCAAGAGCCTGTTTGCGGCCAGTGCGGGCAGGTTGTGAAAGAAGGAGCCAAATTCTGCCCCAAATGCGGTAAGCAATTGATAGTATAGATTCAGGTTTCCGGAAAACAGTGATACAGCATCTTGGCCGGCCGGGATAACAGGCGCGGCGATCTCCGGAATGAAATATTTGGTGAACGGGAGGGCTGGTTATGGCTTTTTGCACAAATTGCGGGAGCAAACTTCAGAACGGGGCGACTTTCTGCACTTCATGCGGAACCAGGGTGGATGCTGAAAACGTCGCAGGGTATGTCAATGCTGAAAAAAGCGCGCAAACTCCTGAAAGCGAAGCCGGACATGCCTCGCAGCCGTCTCAGACAGCTCTCGATCAGGTAAGCCCGCCTGTGAATACTTCTGAAGTAATGATCAGGGCGGCTTCCGGACTTTCCATAGCGGCTGCGGTCCTGACCTTTTTCCCGTGGGCAGAGGCTTTATGGGGCCTGATTTCTTTCAGCGGCTTCAGAGCGGCGTTTATGTTCAAGGATTTTGGGTTCGTCTCTTTTCTATGCCTTGCCTATCTTTTCATTGCCGGTTTTGCTGCAGTTAGAGGTGTTATTTATTTTCTCGGAAGTTCAACCGGGACAAGGACCAGATCGGCAATAATGATTTCTATGATAGCAGGTTTTGTCTTGTTGCTGATCATAACGTTCAAAGTCAAGGGAGATACGCACGGCATTGATATCTTTACCGGGTGGTACTACATTGAAATGCTTGTAACTGCGGCGGCAGCCGGTTCTGCTTTTGCATATAAGGGCAAAGTATAGAAACTGAGCGGAGCGGATCTGCGCAGGAGTAAAGAGAAGCCGGCATCAAAACGCGTCCGCAATATGGTTTATCTCATACCCGTCGTCTTTGAGCTTTATGCTGACCACGTCAAATCTGACCTCCATTTCGCTGCCCATCAGCTTCAGGTAATACATGGCGATCTTTTTCAGCTTTTCGCGCTTCCGCTCGTTCACCGCCTCAAACGGCTCGCCATATCTGGAACTGCTGCGGGTCTTGACCTCGACAAATACAGTTGTTCCATTATCGCGCGCAATAATATCCGCTTCCCCGATCGGGTTTTTATAGTTGCGGTGAATGATCTTCAGGCCTTTGTCCTGCAAATACCTGATCGCAATGTCCTCACCCTGAGGGCCAAGTTCTTTAGTGTCCGTTTTCAAACAATTCATCTCCAAGGACGATTTGCTCCCCGGTCAGGCGTTCGAGAAGGCCGGGTATGCTTTGAATATCTTTTATGTCTTTCTGGCAGAAAGACCTGATGTCATCTCTGAACGATGAGAACTCTTCCCAGTATCCGCACAGATTTTCCGAAAGGGAGCTGAATAACTGGTCTCCGGGTTCGTCCCAGTCCATCAACAGGATCACACGGTCATATTGTGCGGACAGGGCTTCGCAGAAATCGTAGATGGATTTGCCTGAATGGAAAGTTATGATTTTGCCTGTGAATCCGAGCTTGCGTAACGCCTCCGCGTCACGGCGGCCTTCGACTACAACCGGAACTTGTTTGTTAGCTTCATATGCGGCCTGGAGAATGGTTTTGAGCCTGTCACCCCGGTCGGCTTCGAGGCTGTAGATATTGAGGGTCCTTGCTATTTCAGCATGCCTGAAACAGAGCGCCCTATGGGCCGGAAGCTTTTCTGAATCTTTTCGCTTGTCGGCTATAGAGCGCTTCCGCTTCATCATTTTCTATTCTACTGCGACAAAGGTTTCGGTGCGGTTTATCCCCTTCAGGCTTCTCACCTTTTTGAGTATACTGTCGAATATTTCAGACATCGAATCAGCCTCGAGGACAGCGACCAAGTCATAATGGCCTGTTACCACATCCGCCATCGCAACCCCCTGCATTCCCCTGAGCGCCTCCCTGATCTCCCTGTCCCTTCCGGGAAGAACATTTGCGAGGATGTAAACCCTTGCCATAATTACCTCCGATTATTCCTGTGCGAGTATAGTCGGCGGTATATAATCGCCGAAACGGGCCTTTGCGTCCATGAGTCGCTTCTGCTGCTCGTCAAGTACGGTGAACAGCTCAGCCGGTGTGTCGGCGACTTCGTTTTTATAGAATTTCCGCAGCCTCTCTATCTTTGCCAGGTTTTCTGGTATCCGAACCGTAAACTGTTTTATATAGTCGGGTTCAGTGTAATCTTTGTCCAAAGCCTCCTTGAAGATGATCTTCAAATCTTCATAATACGGGATGCGGCCGGTCGGCGTGTCGATAGCGTTAACATCCCCATTGACGCGCAGCTCCATCCACTTGTACCAGGCCTTTTTGTCATTGCGCTCATTCAGCCACTTTCTGTCCTTGTCGAGCAGAAAATAGTTGACCGAATAGATGCGCGGGGCTTTTGTCAGGTCTTTGCCGAAATCCAGGTTCATCTGGATGTAGTTGCCGATGGATACCGGCAGAAAATCGAGGTTCGCCATGGGATTGATCTCGCGCACACCCTCTGCGCCAAGCGTGGCTGCGGTTGTCTCTGATTCAAGGCCGGCGCCTTTCATGACAATGCCGTGCTCCCAGTCAAACGCCTCTTCAACCGGCACGCAGGTGTCCGAATCCCTGCCGCCGTATACCATGCCGCCGACCTCGAACCCGGCGGGGTCATCCAGTCCGGGATCAACACTGTCGATTTCCGAAAGGGATATCGTGAACCGTCCGTTAGGGTGAGAAGCCGGTATGGTCTTGCCATTGGAGTCCGTCTTGCCCTGTACCCATGCGCCGGAATGGTTTATCCCCTTTTCGGGCTCAACCCCGTCCTTTCCGACCCAATATATATTGTTATCTTCAGTAACCAGCAGGTTCGAAAATACTATATCTCCAGGCCTGTTAAGGCACTTCCAGAGCAGGGGATCGTCTTTTGAGTTCACTCCCAGCATGATGCCGAACATGCCACGCTCCGCATTTGCGGCCCTCACCTCGCCCTCGCTCTTGCGCAGATACGCTATGTCGTCGCCTACCATACATTCGCCTTCGAGCATGGCCGTGGATGTCTTGCCGCACATAGAAGGATATGCGCCGGTAAAATATGTTACCCGGTCGCGGGGACCCCTGACACCCAATACAAGCATATGCTCGGTAAGCCAGTCTTCCTTTGAGGCCTGGAATATCGCCAGACGCATGGCAAGCTTCTTCAATCCTATCGAATTGCCGCCGTACTGGGCATTGGCGCAATAAACCGTATTGTGGTATAGATCTATATATATGCGCCGCTTGTCGAGATTCCTGCTTACATTTCTCTCATCCACCTCGCCCTGTGAATGGACAAATCTGTAAAAGACGTCAAGAGAGCTGCCTTGGGCCTGGCGCACGAACTCCGCATAACCCGGACGGTAAAGCAGGTATTCATTGTGAACCACATAGCTCGAATCGGTCAGCTGCACACACGGGATCGTGAAAGGCGAACTGGCAGGTCCGAGACAGAAGAAGGATACAAAGAGTTCACGGCCCTTCATTATGCCCTTCATGATCTCATGTATCTCGGCATATCCCTCATCACGGTCTTTGGTGTCGATGGCTGGACCCAGATTTACCCCCGGCGGAACCAGTATGCGGGTATTCTTCTTGTCGCGGCCCTGGTCACCGTAGGCGTCGAAGTGATAGGTATGCCCCGGCGTAGCCAACCTGCCCTCTTCGCCCCTTGTCAGAGACGCGTTCCTGATATATTCAAAAGAGACAGGGCTGTCATCGTTAACAAATACGGTCGCCGGTGAACACAATTCTATATATTCCGCTATAAAGCGGTGAAGAGCAGGACTCTCTATCTTCATAAGCCTGTCGTAATGTTCCGAACCCAGACGGTTTTTTAAAGTTGCCAAGACATTTTGATCCATCTTCTCCCCCTCAATACTTTCGCAATATTTTTATTATTATACACTATAAGAAAATCCAAGTTTATTATTCCAGTCAAAATGTGTAAAATATATCTTATGTTCAAAAAAGTGTTGATAGCAAACAGGGGCGAAATCGCCCTCAGGATCATCAGGGCATGCAAAGAGCTCGGCATCAAGACCGTCGCTATCCATTCCGCTGCGGATTCGACTGCGCGTTATGTGAAGAAGGCCGACGAAGGGTATCTTGTGGGACCGGGGCCGGTTAGCGGGTATCTCAATATCTATGCAATAGTAGATCTCGCAAAACAGGTCGGCGCGGACGCAATACATCCCGGTTACGGGTTCCTCGCCGAAAACGCGGACTTTGCAAAGGCTTGCGCAGACGCAGGCATCACCTTCATCGGCCCAAACCCGCGGGCCATGAAAGATATGGGGCTCAAAATCGAGTCCAGAAACATGATGAAAGCCCACGGGATCCCGGTCATACCCGGATCTGATGCTATAACAAACCCGGTCATTGCGGTGAAAATAGCCGAGGAAATAGGCTATCCGGTTATGTTGAAGGCTTCGGCCGGAGGCGGAGGCCGCGGGTTGAGGATATGCTGGGATGCCGATGATGTAAGCAGACAGATGAGCATTGCGCAGTCCGAGGCAAAAAAGGCATTCGGCAATGATGCGATTTTTATAGAGAAGTATATAGAAGAGCCCCATCATATAGAGTTTCAGATAATGGCGGATAAACACGGCAACATCGTGCATCTCGGAGAGCGTGACTGCTCCATCCAGAGACGGCACCAGAAGCTGATCGAGATCGCTCCGTCCCTGATACTCGATGAAGCCCTGAGACAAAAAATGGGCGAGGCGGCAATCAGGGCGGCCAGGTGCGTAGATTACGACAGCGCAGGGACCGTCGAATTCCTTGTGGACAAAAACAGAAATTTCTATTTCCTGGAGATGAACACCAGGATTCAGGTTGAACATACCATTACTGAAGAGGTCACGGGAATAGACATTATGCAGACCATGATCAGGGTGGCCGCCGGCGCCAAACTCGATTTCAGGCAGGAGGATGTGAATATTTCGGGGTTTGCCATCGAATGCAGGATAAACGCGGAAGACCCCATGAATGATTTTTTACCTTCCCTGGGGAAAGTAACGTTTTACAGCTCTCCAGGCGGCTTCGGGGTCCGGCTTGACGGGCATGTTTACACCGGCTATACGATACCGCCGTATTATGATTCCATGCTGCTGAAACAGATAGTTTGGGGCAGGACCTGGGAAGAGGCTGTGAACAGAATGCATCGCTGTCTTGAAGAATATGCGATACGCGGTATAAAAACCACCCTGCCGCTTTACAGGCGGATAGCCGAAGACGAGCAGTTCAAGAGCGGCAATTTTACCACAAACTATATCGATGAAAGACTTCCTTACCTGATGTATGAGAAGGAGCGCGACCCCATGGATGTGGTAGTCGGCATTGCCGCAGCCATAGTGGCCAACAGTAAGTTATAAAGAATTCGGCGCGCAACAGGTCCAATCCGGATGTTCTTGTCACGGGTCTGCTGCCTGCTTAAAGAGGAGTAATATGAAAAAGGTATTAATTACGGACACGACATTACGTGACGCGCATCAAAGCCTGCTTGCCACAAGGATGCGCCTGGATGATATGCTGCCTGTAGCGGAGCAGCTGGATAGTCTAGGCTTCTGGTCAATGGAGGTTTGGGGCGGAGCCACCTTCGATTCATGTCTCAGGTTCCTCAGGGAAGATCCCTGGGATACACTCAGGGCGCTGAAGTCCGTGATTAAAAAAACTCCTCTTCAGATGCTCCTCAGGGGCCAGAATATCGTCGGGTACAGGCATTATGCGGACGATGTTGTGGAGAGCTTTGTAGAAAAGATGATCGCCAACGGCATCGAGATCGTCAGGATATTCGACGCTCTTAACGATTTCCGCAATATCAAGACCGCTGTAAAGGCGACTCTGAAGAATGGCGGCAAGGTCGAGGCCTCTTTCTGTTATACCACAGGCCCGATTTACAATAACGATTTTTTTGTTGACCTGGCTCAGCGGCTTGAAGATATGGGCGCCGACACCATCTGCATCAAGGATATGGCCGGGCTGCTCGCGCCGATCGAGGCATATGACCTGGTCTCGAAACTCAAGAAAAAAATAGCCGTTCCGCTTCACCTTCATACCCACGATACGGGCGGCATGGCAATAGCCACCCTGCTCAAGGCGATAGAGGCGGGAGTGGATATTGTCGATACGGCAATATCGTCCATGGCGTCCGGCACAAGCCAGCCTGCGATGGAAACCATCTGCAACATACTCAGGAACGAACCGCGCGACCCCGGCTTTGATTTCAGGCAGATGGCCGAGCTGGCCGAGTATTTCAGAAACGTAAGGAAAAAATATAACGCCTTCGAGAGCGAATATACCGGCATAGACCCGAACGCGCTCAGATATCAGATACCAGGCGGCATGCTCTCCAATCTCGCCAACCAGCTGAAAGAACAGAATGCGCTGCACAGGATCGACGAAGTGATGCAGGAGGTGCCCAAAGTAAGAAAAGATTTCGGGTACCCGCCGCTTGTCACGCCGTCGAGCCAGATTGTCGGCACACAGGCGACGCTTAATATCATTACCGGCGAGCGTTATAAGGTGGTCACAAGTGAGGCGAGAAATTATCTGAAAGGCCTGTACGGTAAATCGCCGGCCCCGGTCAATGAAGAATTGAGGGAAAAAATCCTGGGAGATGAGGAAGTGGTCACTGTCCGTCCGGCCGACCTTCTCGAACCTGAACTCGCCAGGGCAAAACAGGAGTTGGGAGACAAGGCAAGAAATGATGATGATGTGCTGTCTTATGTCCTGTTCCCCAAGATATTCCTCGACTTTGCGGAATTGAGGGAAAAAGGATTCCCTCCCGAAGAGACCAAAGAAAGCGCAGCGCAGCAGACTGCGGAGGCCGGAAGCCCTCACCTGGCCCTTTCCGAATTTGTGATACATGTCCACGGTGAATCGTACCATGTAAAGGTCGGGGGGAAGGGATATAAGTCGGAAGGCAAGAGGCCCTACTTCATGTATGTTGACGGACAGCTGGTGGAAGTCCTTGTTGAGCCGCTTGTCGAAGTGCTGCCGTCCGAAGAAGGCAAGATCGAGGCAAAGGCGACCGGGCAGTCGATCCGTCCGAAGGCTCAGGAGCCCGGGGACATCACAACCCCGATGCCCGGTACGGTTGTAAAGATGAAGATCAAGAAGGGCGACAAGATCAAAGCCGGCGATACCATTCTGATCGTTGAGGCAATGAAGATGGAAAACGAGATACATTCGCCGGTGGACGGGACTGTGGAAAATATCTTTGTCAGTGAAGGCGATATGGTCAACCCTGATGAGGTAATTGTCCAGATAAGATAATGCCCGAAGCAAGTCATATAATACAGCAAATAACAATATCCATCATCCCGATCATGTTCGCCGTCATACTTCATGAGATTTCTCATGGATATGCGGCGCTGAAACTCGGCGACCCTACGGCAAAAATGCTCGGCAGGCTGACCCTGAATCCGTTACCCCATATAGATATCATCGGGACTATTATTATGCCTTTGGCCCTGTACGTCCTGACCGATGGAAAGTTTTTATTCGGTTACGCAAAGCCGGTGCCGATCAATCCTAACAACTTTAAGAACCCCAAGCGGGACATGGCCTTCACAGCTGCCGCCGGCCCTGTGACAAATCTGTTACTTGCCGCAATCAGCATAATATTGCTCAAGCATGTCCTCATTCCGATAGCTTCGGGAATGGACGCGTCAACATTGAAGACTGTAATCGATCCGCTCGGACGCATGCTCATTGCGAGTTTGTCTATCAATGTGGTGCTTGCGGTATTCAATATGATCCCCATACCTCCGCTTGACGGAGGCAGGGTATTGAGGGGATTGCTATCGTACAAGAACGCGGAAACGCTTGACAAAATCGAGCCTTACGGCCTTATTATCGTTATGCTGCTGGTCATAACGCCTGTCGCAAATTATATAATGTATCCGGTAATAAGGGTCATCATAGGCCTGTTGAGCCTGCTTTAGGTGGAGAGAATTGAGGGAAGTGTGTTGGTAGGTTTTTATGACATCATCTGCAACCGCATCTCGGCTCGCCAAATTAGAAAAGTTTATCAGGAAAACGCAGACAAGAGGAAACAGAATTGGGGTCAGGTCTTGAAAGTTGACATTCTCAACGAGATTTTCTGTTCAGAATTTTTCAGAATTAGAATGTCAACTTTCAAGACCTGACCCCATGACCAGTGGTATGGGCGGTCTCATAAAACCTGAATGGGATAGTATTTTTTTACATTTTTTTGAAAAACAGTAACTGGCAATTAAAGAATATCATTGAAGGAGTAAGTGAAAAAATGAAAGAACGTGTATTGAGCGGTATGCAGCCGAGCGGAAAACTGCATCTTGGAAATCTTGTCGGGGCGCTGAAAAACTGGGTGGACATGCAGGATAAATATGACTGTTTTTATTTTATTGCCGACTGGCATTCATTGACTACCGGATATGCTGATCCTTCATACATAAAAGAAAGCACGAACGACCTGCTGCTTAATTTCCTTGCGGCGGGACTCGACCCCGAAAAGTCCACCATCTTCATTCAGTCCATGGTGCCGCAGCATGCGGAACTCCATCTTCTGCTATCTATGATCACCCCGCTCGGCTGGCTCGAAAGGGTGCCGACATACAAGGAAAAACAGGACAATCTCACCGACCGCGATCTTTCAATGTACGGGTTTCTCGGGTATCCGGTGCTGATGACCGCCGATATCATTATCTACAGGGCAACGCGTGTGCCTGTTGGCATCGATCAGATGCCTCACCTCGAAATATCGCGTGAAATAGCGCGCCGCTTCAACCATATGTACAAGCATGATGTTTTCCCGGATCCGGAAGGCCTGCTTACAAAATTTCCTAAGGTTCCGGGCCTGGACGGGCGCAAAATGTCAAAAAGTTATGACAATGCCGTATATCTGAGCGACACGCCTGAGGTTGTCGACCAAAAGATCAGGCAGATGAAAACCGATCCGGCCAGGATACGACGCACGGACGTCGGAGACCCTGAAAAGTCACCTGTTTACCAGCTGCACAAGATATTCTCGTCTGAGGAAGAACTCCGGACCGTCGCCGACGGCTGCAAAACAGCGTCTATCGGTTGTATCGACTGCAAAAAGATTCTTATAAAAAATCTCACCGCCTACCTCGATCCGATCTGGAAGAGACGCGCAGAACTGCTCAGCCGGCCTGACACGCTGCGGGATATTGCAAAAAAAGGCTCTGAAAAGGCGGCGCTTGTTGCCGAAGAAACCATGCAGTCCGTGCGGCGGATAATGGGTCTGGCGTAATTCGCTTTATACTGAACCCTCTAAAGGCCTGCGGAGCTGTGAGAATTTGGTCCTTCCATCCGAAGTATTTAGACTGTAAAGGCCTGATTGCCTTGTGGCGGGAATCATTGCTGGCGCAAAAGGTCCTGAAGGGAGAGACCCGCGGCTATCAAAACCACCCGCAATTGCTCAGATTCCGATCTCAACCCGAGCCCGTAGCAACTATTGCATCCTATTTGGGATATGTTTTTGCTGAAGCCGTTACACGGGGGTATCGATTCGATCATGCGAAAATCGAAGAAATGCGAATCAATATCAGGATCCCTGTTTCCAGGGGACAACTGGTTTATGAATGGCGACATTTCAGGGAAAAGTTGAAGGTGCGGGACCTTAAGCGGTATAGGGATTTGATGGCGGTGAGCTCTCCTGAACCGCACCCATTGTTCTGCATCGTTGCAGGGGAAATAGAGACATGGGAACGAAGAAAGTATACTGTTTTATCCTAAGCTTAATTTGAAAATTGCCGCTGCCTGCGCGTCGATTATGAGCAAAGTCTACCATAAACCCAAAATTGTCATTAGACACCGGAAAGGCCGTCATGGGTAGCCATATCGAAGTCCCGGCGCGGAGATATCGTATCAGCTTTATGACAATAATATCACACGGTTGACTGATAAACCGGTAAATGCTATATACTGCGCAGTTTTGGCGGGACGAGAGATGGTACTCATGACGGACATCCAGTTGTTTACAATAAATATTTCTTCCCAGTGACAATTCCGGGATAAATATGGCATATATATTTTGCCTTTACATTTTCATAACCGATAGCCTCGCTGAGCTATGCTAAAATGAAAAATGCCTCAAAAAGATAAAATCACATGCCCGCGTAACAATTCCACACGATATGTATCTGCATGCGAGCATAACTGCCCCAGACGTAAGAATTGCGAGGCTCTTAAGGAGTATCGGCAACCGCTTCTCTTTGAACATAACTCACCGAAAGTGTCTAAGGGGTAATTGAGCGCTACAGATTATCAGAAAAATCAACTTTCTTTCAAAACAAAAATTATAAAAGGAATAGTGATTAATGCGTGATTGCATTATCAATTCCTGAAATTCCTGTAGAAACAATCGTAGTTCATAAAACGGATACAACAGAAGGGGCGCACATTTTTTGTGCGCCCCGCCTATATTTCCCGGCAGAGGTTGTTTATCTGCCGCGTTAGCTAACCGCTATTTGCTGAGGATATGGACCTCAACCCTTCTGTTCTCCGCGCGTCCTTCTTCAGTTTTATTAGTCGCAATAGGTCTGCTCTTGCCGTAACCAACGAAAGAGATATCGGCCCTCTTGATGGCGCCCTTCTTTACAAAATAATTGACAACTGCGGCAGCTCTTCTTTCTGACAATTTCTGATTATATTTTTCGGAACCTTTGCCGTCTGTATGTCCTGCTACTCTGACCTTTGATCCCTTGTGCGATTTGATAAACTCGATGGCTTTCTTGAGCTGAGGTATGTCCTGGTCCTTGATGATAGCCTTGTCGAAGTCGAAATTCAGCTTCAGGATCATCGTTTTCTTTACTACCGGAGCCGGCGCCGGAGCCGGCGCGCACTCGCCGCAAAGAGCCCTGGCCATTCCGGAAGCCTTCATAGCCATATCAATGGCGTCCTGCGTCTTGCACGCATAATAGGTTGCATATGCGTCATCGATCAGTTTTGCCACGGCATTATACTTGGCCGGACACTGCTTGTCCGCCCCTCTTGCCTGCGCTGCCATCAAATCCTCATCAGCGTCTACAAGAGCTGTGGGATGATAGGCATACTTATACTTCTCTCCCTGGGTGTATTTCATTCCACAGCCAGAGAGCAGGCCGAATGCGACAACCGCGACTACCACTAATAAAAAAACCTTCCTCATAAATGTCCCCCTCCTCCAGTAAGGATTTAAATAATATCCGGACGATAAGCCCGGCTTTGTTGTAAGACACCCGGGACAAGGCCCCGGAGTCAAATTTCAGCGAATAGGGAAAAAGACCGCCTTACACTATAAGCATATCAAAACCGCGACTGCATACCAAAAGCATGTATTTCTGATCACCCAATTGTAAATAACTATCCGCATAATGTCAACAGAATATTTGCTGAAAAAATGGCCGGCCCTTGCCTCAATAAATATTTTCAATTGTGACTCGACATTACTCAAGATGGCGCTAAAAAGTGATATAATTTATAATACATTGTGTGAGCTGCCTGATATGCCCCATGTCGGTAACATGCGATGCAGGGGAATGATGGCAAGACTGGAAGTTGTGCAGGAAATATGGAAAGAAAGGATGGGCTGGAAGGTTGCTCGCTATATGAGGAGACGCGGTGTAATAATACGACCTCTCGGCAATATTCTCGTAATAATGCCTCCGCTTGTCACAAGTGGGGGAAATCTGACCCTTTTAATGGAGACTCTAAATAAATCCGTAAGATGTGGTAACGGGATAAAATAGTTTTATTATCATAATCACCGGGGAGGAAAAATGAAAAAAAGATTATGCATGAGTCAGGTAGTAGCTCTGGTTGTTATTGCGCTTTTCCTGATGCCTGCCGTTCTGGCGGCTGAAACCAAGGCCGTAGAGTATACAATCAAAAAGGGTGATACACTATGGACTATTTCGTCCGGTCATCTGAAAAATCCTAAATTATGGCCAAGATTATGGAAGGCCAACACCAATGTGCGTAACCCTAATCTTATATATCCGAATCAGGTGATCATTATCCCCGGATCATTAATGAAAGACGATGCCAGGGTCGGCAAGAAACTGGTCCCCGTAAAAGCGCGCCTCCTGACCGCAGCTGACAGGAAGCCGATCGTTTCGAAAGACATTATCCTTGACAGCGGTTATTTCATGCGCAGTTTTGTGCCTTTGGGCAAGATCGCAAGCCGCTTCCCCGAAGAACAGACTCTTTTTGGAAACAACTCCATCGTCCATATTATTGCCACGACAAAATTAATCCCGGATACTAAATTCTATATTGTAGATATGGCCGAGCCTATCTACAGTCCTGTTGAGAAAACAGATATTTTCAATAATCCGGTTGGGAAGAAAGAGATTGTGGGTTATCTGGTCAGGATAAAAGGTATGTTGCAGATAACCGGAGAAGAAAACGGCAACACCATGGCAGTAATCAGGGAACTTTATAAAGAAATCCGCGTCGATGATTTGATAATGAGCTATTACCCATTAATAACGCCATATGAACCTGTTATTGAAAGAACGCCCTTGTTGTCCGGCATGATTGTCGCTGTGGGCGACAAACGCACGCCGGGCGGCAGAAATGATGTTGTCTATCTTAATAAGGGATCCCTGCAGGGTATTGAAATCGGAGACAAGTTCAAGATTTCATCCGGCGCCGAGCCGCACGCCATTATCGGATCTCTTCAGGTATTTTCAGTTTTTGATGACACGGCTGTCGCTATTATAAAAAAATCGGAACGCGAGGTCATTCCCGAAGATACCTTCGGGAATTAGAGAAATAATGTAGGGGCACGTTGCAACATGCCCCTACCGTTTTTTAAACAAACAAAAGGCGGGCTTCTGAACCCGCCTTTTTTATTAGCTTGTTAATATCTTGAGAGCCCGCAAGCGGCTCGGATGCTTCAACTTGCGGAGGGCCTTGGCCTCTATCTGACGGACACGCTCGCGGGTGATTGAAAGAAATCTTCCAACCTCTTCGAGTGTATGGTCGCGATCGACACCTATGCCGAAGCGCATACGGATAACAGTCTCCTCTTTCTGGGTAAGGGTCCTGAGCACCCGCTGAATCTGCTCTGAAGTCTCGATCCTCTCTGCGTCGGAATATGGTGACGGGCTCGCCTTGTCGCCAATAAAATCTTCAAGCTCAGTGTCTTCATCGCCTATGGGAGTCTGCAGCGCTATCGGATCCTGTATTGCCCTGAACACCTCTTCAACCTTGCGGACAGGCACTAGCAGTTTTTTTGCGATCTCTTCATTTACCGGTTCCCTGCCGAGCTGTTGGGTCAGCTCGCGCGACGCCTTGGTAACACGGTTATAGAACTCCATCATATGGACAGGCACTCGAATAGTCTTGGTCTGATCTATAAGCGCGCGGGTGATCGCCTGGCGAATCCACCATGTGGCGTAGGTGCTGAACTTGAAGCCCTTCTCGTATTTGAATTTATCGACAGCCTTCATCAGGCCGATATTGCCTTCCTGTATAAGATCCAGCAACGGCAGGCCGCGGCCGACATAATTCTTGGCAATGTTGACAACGAGCCTCAAGTTTCTCGTGATAAGCTCATTTTTGGTCTCGCCGACAAGATAACGGGCCCTGGATATCTTCGACCATAAATCCCTGAGCGCATCTGCCTTTATTCCGACCTCGGTCTCTATCTTCTTGTAATCAGCCTGAACATCCTTTAGCAAGACCTCAAGTTTCTTGTAGTTCTGCCCCTTCTTTTTTTTATCATTAAGCGAGGCCCTTAAATCCTTTATCGAACCCTGCCTCTTTATCTTTTTATCAGCTATTTCAAGCAGCTCGGTCAGCTCTTCAAGGCGTATCAATGTCTGGATGAGCGCCTCGTCGGCCCTTTCTTCTTCAGACAGCGCCTCTTCTGATTCTTCTTCGACAACAATCAAATCCTTTATCCGCTCAAAAATCGGCAGAACAGTGATTGTTCCCTTTATAATATCCCGGCCCTGCTCAAGCTTTTTGGCAAGCTCGATCTCTTCGTATTTGGTCAGGATAGATATATCGCCCATGGAGTTGAAGTAGGCCTGAACAAGATCTTCCGCCCGTTCATGCTCTTCAACTTCTTCTTCTACTTCTTCGTCAGGAGGAATACCCTCTTCATAATCGACGACCTTGACGCCCATATCATTAAGGACATCCATAAGGTCTTCGATTTCATCGGGAGAGAAAAATTCGGATGGAAGCGCCTCGTTTATCTCATCATAAGTGATAACCCCACGCCGTTTGCCCAGATTAACAATCTCTTCAAATATATCCTTTTCTTTCATACGCCCCCTTAGCGCCTGCTTGCAAAAAAAAATTAAAGAAAGGAGAAAATACCTCTCTTTAATCAATTATATACGTATTTTTACAGATTGCAAGCGAAAAATTGACAAAGGGGAGAGAAAAGGAAGAAAAAGAGGTCAAGGCGCACGGTCTATTAGTACTGGTAAGCTGAACACATTACTGCGCT
>JGI20214J51088_10000095_pt1 | contig 58715 bp, 50 predicted proteins | sample WetSurMetagenome_FD_51088 | JGI IMG/M metagenome (IMG submission 51088) | reverse complement strand
TTTTCAAGAGGTATGATATAAGCTTTTTCTGTTTTGGATTGTTCAAAAGCGGTTCTCCTCCGAATACTGTAATGTATTTCTTCCTGCCCGCAAACTCCTTCTGAACATAACTGAAAAAAGCATCAATTACATCGCTATTAAGCTCTGTATGAGGATTGCTATACTGATCCTGGTAGCAATATGTACATGCAAAATTGCAGCTGTAGTTTGTTACAAAAAATAACTGAATCTCATCCTTTTCGCGGGAATCAATAAATTCGAGATACTTTTTCCGGTAGAGGCTGCTTTCTTCAGTTTCGTCAATTATATAACCTTTCTCAGTCAGCTCGATCTCAAATTCCGAATCAGAAACTTTATTCCCATTTCTGATAAGATCCAGTTTTTCAGCATCAGCACCGCTAAGAATATCAGCATTACCTGTCAAAAGGTTAATGATGAAAAAGTTTTCAGAATCCCTGATCCCCGAAAAAATATTGTACTTCGAATACTTCATCAAATATCATTTATTGTGAGTGAAATAACATCACCCACATGTTATCAGAAAATATTTTTGTATGAATTTTCCTAAACATGTGGGTTTCATCAGCTTAATCGTGGCAGCCAACAACAATCTTCGATATTTTGGCACAGCACTGGGCAACCTTTGCCCTGACAATACTCTCTTTCTTTTTAATTACGCTTTTCATAATAGATAATGGTTACTTAATTAATAAAACTTCATTTATTGTTTTTACTAAATTTTCTTTCGGAATCAGCCCCATTGAAACCGTGGGTTTACCTTTTGAAGGTATAAACAACAGAGTAGGTAGTCCGGATATTCCAAGTTTCCGGGAAAGTATCATTTCTTTTTCCGTATCTACCTTATAAACAACTATTTTTCCGGCATATTCTCTGGCAATTTCTTCAACCACAGGGGAGAGCTGACGGCATGGAGAGCACCAGTCGGCATAAAAATCAATAATAGCCGGCAACCTTCCTTCATAATTCCAATCCGTGTTTTTATCGTAATTGAAAACCAGCTTTTTAAAGGTCTCATTGGTCAGTTTAACCACAGTGACCCCTTCCTCAACCTTTGTACCTGTACCAGAAGGATTTTCAGATTTACAATTCATGAAAATCAAAGAGGAAAATATTAGTGTCAGGTAGACAATTCTTTTCATTTCTGTCAATTTATTAAGTTTTAATTTTTACAATCACAATTACATGTACCCGATGGTTTTTCCCCGGTAACTGTCCAGCTCGATACCATAGCTTTTCCTTTTGCATAAGGTAATGACTCTTCAATTATCCGGATTGACTTGAATCCTGAACTATTGAGATGATCCAGGTATTCATTGCGTGTTACTGAACCCGCCCAGCATTCTGAAATTGCAACCGGGTCGTTTTTGTACTCATCAGGGATCGGATCAGCAGCATAGATATCGCTAACCACAAATCTCCCACCTTTTTTAAGTATCCTGAAGATCTCATTCCACACAGCCTGTTTATCACTTGCATGATTAATCGTACAATTTGAGATTACCAGATCGGCAATACTATCTTCCAGATTTATTTTTTCAAGCGGACTTTGAATGAAATCCACATTCGAAATACCCAACCGATCAGCAGTATTTTTAGCTTTAAGTATCATTCCATCCGAGATGTCAATTCCATAAACAAAACCTTCTTTACCAACTGTTTCAGCCAGTCTGATTACATCGCTTCCCCTTCCGCTTCCCAAATCAACACATACTTCTCCATGTACTGCTACGGAATAATTAATTGCACCTCCGCAGGACAGGCAACAGGTTGTTTCTGCCAGATCACTGTATCTTTTATTTATTTCTTCGTATTTCATGATTATTTAATTATAAGCCCATTACTTATTTAAAAATGGAACTAAACTTATCTTCCAAATCTTGAACAGGGGCTTCCGGTAACAAAAAATCCCAAAAATCCGCCAAAGAGCATAGAGCTATATGTATCTCCTGAGATTGAACATGGTTTAGTCGTGCATTCTGCAAAATAGAAATATAATAATCCTGCCAGCAATCCGGCAAATATTCCTAAGAAAGGCTTCCAGAAATACCATGATGTGAAAAATTCTTTCGCACTTTTCGGTCTCGGGGTGATTTTACAGCTGTTTTCCATACAATATACAATATACAATACATTTATATATATCGATACAAAGATATGAAAAAAATATTAAATCGCAATAATATCACTTAAATCTTTTTAGTATCACCAATATATTTTTATCTTTGCAGCAGAAATCATTGAATATGAGCCAGATTTTCAAAAATGATCTAGATCAGCAAAAGCTTGATGAACTATTTCAAAGTGATGAAAAATGTTATAACTTTTTATCGGAGTTAAAGTGGAGTAATGGTTTCATATGCCGGAAATGTGGAAATACAAATTATTGTCCTGGTAAAACATCTCATTCAAGACGTTGTACGAAATGCAAAACGGAAGAATCAGCTGCCGCGGGTACAATTTTTCATAACTGTAAATTCCCCATAAGTAAGGCCTTCTATATAGCTTATAACGTTTGTAAAGGAAAAGAAGAGATTTCAACATATGAATTTGCCCGACGGTTATCGCTACGCCAGATGACCTGTTGGAATTTCAAAACAAAAATTCAACACGCCTTGCAGCAAATGGATTCACTCACTGACAGGGAAAAATCGTCAATTCAGAAAATGCTTACCTAAATCAATCAACGTTAATCAGAATTGTCTAAGGGGTAACACTTAAAATGTCTTTCCCACTGATCCCGCTGATTTACACAGATACAAAGATCAATTAGAAATTAATATTCTGATTTATTAAGATACAGTATTTACTATTTCAAAAGTTTCATCAGATGCGGCTTTCATTACTCTGGCAATGTTGTCCGGTAATTCCGATGCCAGGTCTCCTGCATTTATAAGACCGATATAAGTCAATCCATCCTCTTTTTCATAAACAGATATCCGGCAAGGCATCATTACTGAAATGATCCTTTCGTGATTAAGTTCGAGCATCTGTCCTGAATACTGAGGTTTACATATCTCTATTACCTTAACAGGTCTGACTGTTTTCCCGGATTTTGCCAATGAGAGCTGAAGATCGTGAATTGCAGGAACTTTCCACTCCCTTTTTTCCGCCTCTGCAACCAGCAGATCAACTGTTTTCTCAAAACTGTATTTACTAGGATGCTCAATCACCAATTTGTTGGTTTTCATAATTATCAGTTTAAGCCAGGTACATATTAATCAGTTGTTCATAAAGCTCCTGTTTTCCGCTTTTGGTTTCAGGCTCTCCGGCCTCTTTTGCCAATTCGCTCAGTTTTTCAAGTGTAAGCTTCCCATTTTCAAAATCCTTTCCAGCTCCCTTATCAAAAGATTCATATCTTTTTTCTCTCATCTTAAGATAGTTGCTGTCTTTAAGAATCTTATCAGCAATTATAAGGGCTCTGGCAAAAGTATCCATACCGCTAATATGAGCGATGAAAATATCTTCAGGATCGGTGGAATTACGACGAACTTTAGCATCAAAGTTGATCCCTCCTCCTGTGAATCCGCCAGCTTGCAGGATTACCATCATAGCTTCGGTTATCTCATATATATTTGTCGGGAACTCATCTGTATCCCATCCATTCTGATAATCTCCTTTATTGGCGTCTATACTTCCAAGTAACCCTGCATCGGCTGCTACCTGAAGCTCATGCTGGAAAGTATGACCTGCAAGTGTCGCATGATTTACTTCAATATTAAGTTTAAAATCTTTATCCAGCCCGTGCTGGCGTAAAAATCCTATAATTGTGGCAACATCAAAATCGTACTGATGTTTTGAGGGTTCCATGGGTTTTGGTTCGACAAGGAATGTCCCGGTGAATCCAATTTTTCTGCCATAGTCACGTGCCATTGAGAGCATCATGCCCATATGTTCGAGTTCTCTTTTCATATTGGTATTGTGAAGGCTCATATAACCTTCGCGGCCCCCCCAGAAAACATAATTTTCCCCGCCAAGAGCAACAGTTGCTGCAATTGCATTTTTAAGCTGTACTCCTGCATTTGCTACAACTGTAAAATCGGGATTTGTGGCAGCACCATTCATGTATCTGGGATTTGAAAAAAGATTTGCGGTTCCCCAGAGAAGCTTAACTCCTGTCTGCTCCTGCATCTTTTTCATCACCGGAATAATTTTTTCGAGTCTTTTTTCAATCTCGAATACTGTCCCATTACCGACTATGTCAGTATCATGAAAACAATAATAACCGGCGCCGATCTTAGTTATAAACTCAAAAGCTGCATCGAGCTTTTGTTTTGTTTTATCATCAATGGAAGCATCTTTCCATGGATAGAGCCTTGTAGCATCTCCAAAAGGATCTGAACCGTCGCCACAGAACGAGTGCCAGTAAGCAACTGCAAAACGAAGGTGATCCTTCAATTTCTTCCCGGCTATAACCTCTTCCGGGTTATACCATCTGAACGCAAGTGGATTTTTGGATTCCCTGCCTTCGAACTCTATTTTTCCGATACCTGGATATGCCTCATTTTTACCTTTATAAATCATAGCGGATATTTTTTATATTCATGTACTTATTTATAATTAACCTCAAAGCCTGTCCTAACGACTGAACTTCAGCTCAAAGATATTATTTTCTTACCGTTCAGTCTGACAGGGTCGTAAAGTTTTACGCAAATGGCGTGAAAAAGATACTTTCTATTCCGACAAAAGAAGGTTTTTCCATTTAAGATATGTTTCCTCAATGCCAGGAGACATAGCTATGTCAGGTTCAGTAATACCAACTGCTGTGAGTCCGTTAAATGCTTCTTTTTCAGACTTGAAGTAGCCACATCCAATACCTGCACCTCTTGCGGCTCCGATTGATCCATCAGTATTATAAAGATGAATAACGGTACCTGTTATACATGACAGGGTTTCCCTGAAAATTCTGCTCAGGAACATATTGGCTTCACCTGCTCTTATTATCCTGGGATCGATACCCGTCTCTTTCATAATATCGAGGCCATACCTGAAGGAAAATGCGATTCCTTCCTGAGCTGCTCTATACAGGTGAGAAGTTGTATGTGTGTTAAAGTTTAATCCGGCTATCTGTGCGCCGGTATCCGTGTTCCCAAGCATCCTTTCAGCTCCGTTGCCAAAAGGTAATATAAAAAGGCCATCTGCACCGGGGGCAACTTTTTCTGCCAGCTGGTTCATCTCATCATATGAAAGTTTAGCTCCTGTGTTCCGCCTCAACCAGGAATTTAGTATCCCGGTCCCGTTTATGCATAACAGTACACCCAGACGTGGATTTAAATGACTGTGATTTACATGAAGAAATGTATTTACCCTTGACAGCGGATCAAATTTCTTCTTATCGGTAACTCCGTAAATAACTCCTGACGTACCTGCAGTAGCAGCTACTTCACCCGGATTCAGAACATTAAGTGAGAGAGCATTATTTGGTTGATCGCCTGCTCTGTATGAAACAGGTATGCCTTCAGGCAATCCTAGTTCTGAAGCAACAGACTTTAAAAGATTCCCCTGTATCGAGAATGAAGCAGCAGCACCGGGTAAAAGATCAGTACTAAAATCAAAATATTCCATTAATTCATCAGAAACATGATCAAGGGAAAAGTCCCAGAAGATCCCTTCAGAAAGCCCGGTAAATGAGGTGCTTATCTCTCCTGTCAGCTTTAACGCAATGTAATCGCCGGGTAACATGATCCTGTGAATTTTACTGAATAACTGAGGCTCATTTTCCTTTACCCAGGCAAGCTTTGAAGCAGTAAAATTACCGGGAGAATTAAGAAGATGTGAAAGGCAATAATCTTTCCCAAGTGATTTTAGTGCCTGTTCACCATATTTTACAGCCCTGCTGTCGCACCAGATTATTGAAGGGCGGAGGACTTTATTGTTCCTGTCGACAGTAACAAGTCCATGCATCTGGTAAGAAATGCCGATAGCTCCGATATCACTTTTCTTTTTCCCAAGCTTACCTGTACAGTCAGTAATTGCTGCTTTCAGGTTAAGCCACCACATCTCTGTATCCTGTTCTGCCCATCCGGGTTTCAGTGCTACAATCTTCATTTCATCAGAAGGATAATAGGCAGTTGCCAGACATTTGCCTGAATCACCATCAATCACTGATGTTTTGACAGAAGAACTTCCAAGGTCTATTCCAAGTAACAACATGTTTTTATCGTTGATAAGGTAAATATTTCAAAGTGGAAGAGTTTCAATTTTCCGAAATTTATCACAAATTATTTGAGTTTTTTTATACTTAATAGTTATAATGCATCGATAAAGATTAAATTTATCTTTGAACCAAACATCTTAAATTGATATAAACATAAAGGAAATGAGAAGAAGAACATTCCTGCAAAATTCCATAGCTGCTACAGCCGGAACTTTCATAGCTCCGGGAATAGTGTTTCCCACTATAGTTCCATCCTCAGTTTTTGGGAAAAATGCACCAAGCGACAAGATCAATATAGGACAGATTGGGTTTGGCAGGATTGCCATGACTCATGATCTTGATATGACTCTTAAATATGATGTTGCAAGGATAGTTGCAGTTGCTGATCTCGATTCAGACAGGGTTGCAAAAGGCAAACAGTTCATTGAGAATTACTACAATCAAAAAACCGGAAAAGCAGGATATGTGAATGTAAAGGTTTATGATGACTATCGTAAAATGCTTCAGGACCCGGGGATTGATGCAGTAATCATCTCAATACCCGATCATTGGCATGCCCAGCCTGCAATCGAAGCTGCTCTGGCAGGCAAAGATATATATGTACAAAAACCGACTTCACTGACAATCAAAGAGGGCAGGTTATTAAGTGATGTTGTAAAACGTAAAAAGGTAATTCTTCAGGTAGGAACCCAGCAGAGATCTATGGCTCAGTTCAGAATTGCAGCCGAACTTGTCAGGAATGGGAGGATTGGCAAGCTTGAAACAGTAAAAATAGGTCTTCCCGGGGACCCGTCAGGTCCTGGAGCACCTGAAATGCCGGTACCTAAAAACCTCAATTATGATATGTGGTTAGGCTCGACTCCTGAAGTCTATTATACAGAAATGCGTGTTCATCCGCAAAACAGCATCACAGACCGACCGGGATGGCTACGCTGTGAACAATTTGGTGCTGGAATGATAACAGGGTGGGGACAACACCATTTCGATTCAGCTGCATGGGGAATGGATACAGAACTTACAGGACCAATTACTATAGAAGCTGTGGCTCAATTTCCCAAATCAGGTCTCTGGGATGTTCATGGAGATTTTATGGCAAAAGCTGAATACAAGAACGGAATAACAATGCTTACCAGCGGAGGTTATCCTAATGGTGTCAGATATGAAGGAACGGAGGGGTGGATTTTTGTGACCAGGGGTGATTATAAGGCTTCGCCAAGCGATCCTGTTTCAAAAACAGAAAGCAGCAAGGCGCTTGATGCAAGTGATCCTAAAATACTAACCAGTGTGATTAAAGAAAATGAGACTCATCTCTATATCAGCAATGAACAGCATGGGAACTGGCTGGATTGTATCAAATCGCGAAAGGAACCAATTTCTCCTGCTGAGATCGGTCATCGGGCATGCACAGTTTGTCTGGTTACTCATATAGCAATGAAATTGGGAAGGAAGCTTGCATGGAATCCGGATAAGGAGCTTTTTATAAATGATAATGAAGCTAACTCAATGTTATCGAGATCACAGCGTGCTCCCTACGGAACAGACTATATCAGAATGTAAATTTCATATCCTGAACTTATGAGAAAGCTTTTAACAGCCATTATCCTTCTTGCCGGACTGATGATTTTAATACCTGTCTCAGCAGCAAAGATCAGTGCGGTAAAAGTCGGTTCAAAAATCAATGTAACCATTGATGACAAATATTTTACCAGCTATATTTTTTCAGATGATGAGAAGTATCCTTTTTTCTATCCTGTAAACGGTCCTGTTTCAGGCAGCTCTGTAACTTCAATGCGCAATGGTGAATACCCTCACCATAGTTCATTATTTTTCGGATGCGATCTTGTTAACGGAGGAAACTACTGGCAGGAAGGACTTGAAAGAGGCAGGATAATCTCTGTTAATGCTCAAATAGTTAAACAGGGAGGTGATACAGTTATTATTAGCGATGAGTGTATATGGAGCAGACCCGGAGCAATATCGCCTGTAAAAGACACAAGGTTGATAGTTATTACTTCACCATCTGCTACAGTTAACCAGATAGATATCCGGCTTACAATGGAAATGCTTACAGATGTAACCATTGAGAAGACGAATCACTCTCTGTTCAGTGCCAGGATAGCCGCGGATCTTTCAGTGAAAAACGGCGGTACAATGATAAACGCAGAAGGTTTAAAAAGTGAAAAAAATACTTTCGGAAAAAACTCACCCTGGATGGACTATTTCGGTAAACGAGGTGATTCCGTCGAAGGACTGGCTATAATGGAGCATCCCGGAAATCCATGGTATCCATCGCCCTGGTTCACACGCGATTATGGTTTCATGTCTCCGACACCAATGTACTGGCCTGAGAATGGAACAGGAATTATTATGAAAAAAGGAACGACCCTGAATCTTCGTTACCGGGTTCTTGTACATGCAGGGGATTATAATCAGGCTAAGATCGCTGAGGCATTTGAAAAGTATAAAAACGAACAGATTTTTCCCTAGAATTCAATTCTCCCTTATTTCCTTCTCACCCATTCTCCCCTTCTTAACTTATTATCTTCTTCTCAGCCACCCGGCGGTAGGTACAATCTTTCAATTCACACAAGCGGCAAGTATATGGATTCATTTTTACATTTTCACCAATTCCAATTATTCCGCTCATTGATTTCACCGGATCCATGAGGGCAGAATGAGTTAACTTTACTCCACAATAATTTCCCGGGACAAGCTGAAATAATTTATGCTGCTCAACAACAGACCATCCGCAATATCCGGGATTGTAGCGATTTGTTATTTTCTTCCCCGCAACAGTTACTGATTTTTCAAGCTCTCTCTGCATAAGATCGGCTGCAGCATCAACAACTACACTTCCAAAAATATCATATATATATCCTTTTAACAGATCGCCCTCCTTCATTGACACTTTGCTTCTGATGCCAATCTCTTCTCCTGCCGTACAAATGAAGACAGCCACTGAATCTGAACTTTTCAGCTGACCGTATACAATCTTCTTAACTTCGAAATTTATATTATTTATATTAATTGATTTGTCAGACTTATTAAATACCACTCCGGAGCATATGTTATATTCTGCCTTAATATTGCATAGCTTCCCTGACTCCTGTAATATCTCCTCAATTAATCCTGTGACCAGTTCGCGGTCTTCCCCTTCCTGATATCCTAAAATATCCTCAATCTGAGTAGCTTTTATATCCAGATCTCCAAAGTCGAATTGAAATGTTGCGTTTGTCATAAATAAACAATTACTGGTTTCTATAATTTTAATAAACCGCAAAGTGAGCAGAGGTTTAGCTAAAGGTACAAAGAAATGGATCCGGTATTTATGACTTTGGGGTTCCTTCTGGTCAACCGGATACTTTGTCCAGACCAGATTCTGTTACAATCCTCTTTACTATGGCTTCCCAGCCCAGGGTCATAATATGAATTCCGTTCACACCTTTTTTCTGTTTTATTTTGTCTATCAATTCAAGTGCAATCTGTATGCCTTCCTCAGGTGCTGATTCACCGGCTTTTTCCATCCGTTTAAGAATATTTTCAGGTAAAGTAACACCAGGAACTTTCGAATGAAGATATTGTGCAATTTTGTAACTTTTCAAAGGAGCTAAGCCAATAAGAATAAATACCTTATCAAGTACATCTCTTTTATCAAGTTCTTCAAGCCACATGTCAAGCCTGTCTGGTTCAAAAATTAGATTTGTCTGGAAAAACTGAGCACCTGCATTTACTTTCTTGTGATCTTTAATTGCCTGTAATACAGGATCTGACGCAAAAGGAGAGGTTGCAGCTCCGAGAAAATATTTCGGCGGGTCCTTCATTTTTCTGCCATCCAGGTAAATACCTTCATCTCTCATTCTCCTCAGCATCCATAACATCTGTACCGAGTCGAGATCAACAAAATTCAGATCACTTGTTGGAGTGGGGCCTATCCTTGCAGTATCACCGGTAATACAAAGAATGTTTTTTATTCCAAACTGACTTGCACCCACAATATTGGATTGTAGTCCTGTCCGTGTAGTATCACGTGCAGCTATCTGATATACTGGTTCAGCATTAAGATCATATGCAACCTTACAGCAGGCAATACTCGACATCTTAGGATTAGCAGATGAAGAATCCGTGAAGTTAATTGCAGTAACATATGGCTTAACGAGTCCAATATCGTTTATCAGTTTAGCAGAATTTGCACTGAGAGGAGGTGTTACTTCGGTTGCAACTACAAATTCACCATTCCGCAATCTTGATTCCAGGGTTGAAACAGGTTCATTATACAAAGCAGGATGATATTCAGAGTCGCCTTTCCACCACTCAGGCTGGCGGATAGTTTTAAAAACGCTATCCCATACTCTGGCTTTTTGTTCTTTGTCCCTGGATAATATACTGTTAATAAATCTTCCTGTACCTACCTTTCTGATCTGTCCTACAACTTCGCCCCATGTTTCGGTACCTACTTTGCTCCAATCAAGCGGAGGCAAAACTTCAAGAAGAATCTCTTCCCGGCCTGTCTTTAGAGCTCTTTTATAAATTGCGTACCAGACACATTTACGACTTTCATCAACATAACAATTCTTTTCAGGTGTTATTCCGCCACATGGACCATTTCTCATACCTTTCGGGCATTCCATCGGACAAATAAAAGCAGTCTCCTGGAGAAGGCAATTCCCGCACATGCGACAACCGAATAATGGACCTTTAATACAGAGCTCTGTTTTTTCTAAAACCCGTCGGCTGAATTTTTCTTTTTTAAAGGGGTAGAAGGCTGGTTGCCATCTGCGAGCGGGTTTAATACCAGACATATTATTTATTGAGTAGAAAATACCATTTAACTATCCATTGTCACTTGCCTGTGAGATCTCAACAAACCTTATTGCATAATCATCTCTTCCAAGGATAAGGTCTGTTGCTCTGACTACTGTCGCAATTTTCTCAGGATTGCATATTGGACAGGTCAGTCCGTTTAGAATTGATAAAGACATAAATGCTGAATTCAATACTTCCCTGTTTGGCAATCCGAATGAAATATTACTTGAACCCTGGGTAATGTTAAGGCCCAGTTTCTGGCGGACAAGTCTGATCGTTTCAAGTGTTATATGGCAGGCATTTGGATCGGCACTGACAGCCATAGCAAGGGGGTCAATAATAACATCCTCTTCTTTCATCCCGGCTTTAACAGCTCTCTCCAATATCTTTTCTGCGATAGTTAACCTTTTTTCCGGATCGTGGGTTATTCCATCATCATCCATGGTCAAACCTATTATTGCAGCACCATACTCCTTAGCAATGGGAATAAGAGCATTCATCGATTTTTCTTCTCCATTTACTGAATTGATAAGGCATTTGCCTCCTGCTACCTTTAATGCGGCTTCAATAGCTTTTGGGTTCGGAGAATCGAGACAAAGCGGAATATCAAATTTTTCTCTTATTGCAAGAACTGTGGCAGGAAGTAATTTTACATCTTCAACTCCGGGGAATCCAACATTCACATCAAGTACATCAGCCATGGCTTTAATCTGAATTTCAGCCAGTTCAAGCACATAATCAAAATTACCAACCTGCAATGTAGATACAAGTTTTTTTCTCCTTGTAGGATTAATACACTCACCGATAATAATTACCGGTCCATTGGTATCAATAACTACCTCCCTGATTTTACCTTTAAGAATTGTTTGCATCTTTTTGTTTATAATACCTCTTTCCTGTTACCTGCTCTAAGTTCCTGACTCAACATCCTGCTCTCTTCTCCTAAACTAAAGAAATGTTTTTTAATTGTATCTGTTCCAGGGATTCAACCCATCACATTTATTTTGAAGCGTGATAGCTTGTCCTGCTTTACCGGCAAGTCTGAGGATTATTAAAACCTCTACAAACCACGGCACATTATTTTATAATAACAAGAATATCCTTCTGATTTAAATCTTATCCTGTCAGGAAACAAGTTGTTTAAGATAGTTTACAGCTCCCTGCGGATCGGGTGAATAAAAATCGGCTCCGATTTTCTCACAGTATTCCCTGGTAACAGGAGCTCCGCCTATCAGTATTTTTGAACCCGAATGTTTTTCTTTTATTGCTGTTACAGTTTTTTTCATGTTTTCCATAGTTGTTGTAAGCAATGCTGACAAACCAACAACCGCATCAGGATTTTCATCGAGGGCTTTAAGAAATTTTTCTGTACCAACATCGACCCCAAGGTCAATCACTTCCCATCCTCCACCTTCAATCATCATTGCAACCAGGTTCTTCCCGATATCATGAAGATCGCCTGACACTGTTCCAACAATGAACTTTCCTTTTCTTTTTGTTTCACCTGACTGAAAAAATGGTTTGAGATGTGCCATTGCACCATTCATAGCTTTTGCAGCCATCAGCATCTGCGGCACATAAATCTCCTTTCTGGTAAACTTCTCACCAACTCTTGCCATTGCCGGAACAAGTGCATTTTCAAGTATCGCATCAGGTTTAACTCCTTCTTCAAGTGCTCGTTTTGCCAGTTCATCTGCCCCGTCCTGATCTTTCATGTTAGGCGGGTAGGGAGACGCTTTATTGATCTTCCCAAATTCCACACATAGTGCAAGTTTTTCCAGAATATCATTCATAGCTTTATCTTTTAAAAATTTGGATCCTTTTTGTCAGAAAGGAAAAAATTAGGTTCTGTTCCTTTCTATTGTCAAATTAAATCAATTTTATTTTGTTTACACTCAAAATTAAATAAATATTTGAGTTCTTTAACCTATTCAGGAAAAATTACCTGACGGATAATTTCCAATGAATAAAGAGGTGATAACCTGAGCTCCTGTGAGAAACAAATCAAAAATAACTTTAACAAAATTTAACTTATCATCCACTAACCTTCTCTTGTTAATATATTGTGACTTTGATTTTCCTGATTTAACTATTTGATAATTTTGAATGAAAATTATCCTGAAACATGCAAGAGAATAAATTGCTTATATTTACAAACAACCATGATAAATATTGCATCACGTGAATCTTTCACGATTTGACAAGTACGAAATAAATTTATAACATTTAAATTAATACACATGAAACCATTTTTTATTCTTTTACTAAGTATTCTCTTCAACATCGCTATGGCACAGAACACTCCCATTGGTATTTTCAAAAACGATTCTGATATTGGTAATCCCAGGAAAGCTGGTTCTTCAATGTACAACAAAGCAGATCAGAGCTACAACCTGAAAGGAGGCGGTTACAATATATGGTTCAACAGAGACGAATTTCACTACTTGTACAATAAAATAAAAGGTGATTTTATTCTTACCGCTAATTTCGAATTTGTTGGCAAAGGAACAGAATTTCACAGAAAAACCGGTTGGATGATCAGGGAATCATCTTATGAAAAATCACCTCATATTACGGCCACTCTTCATGGTGACGGACTTACTGTTCTTCAGTGGAGGGGTGTAGCTGATTCGGCAATGAGAGATCCTCAGGATGAACTGTTTGCTGACACTTCATGGTATAATATTATTCAGATTGAAAGATCCGGCAAGACCATAATAATGAGGGCTGCTCATACAGGGGAACCATTTCACACAATTGGCTCTCATGTAATGGAAAATCTGCCTGATGAAGTTATGGCTGGTCTTTTTGTATGTTCTCATAATCCTGATGTAATTGAGGAAGCCAGGGTCTGGAATGTCAGAATCGATAAACCTGTTATTGAGTCTTACAATCCTGACAAATCAGGTTATTTAGGTTGCAGACTTGAAACCATAAATGTATTTGACGGAAAGAGAAAGATCATCTTCGAAAAATCAGGTAGGTTTGAAGCACCAAACTGGATGCCTGACGGAAAAAAACTTCTGTTCAATATGGATGGTTCCTTATATAAAATTCCGGTAGAAGGCGGAGAACTGGAAAAGCTGAATACAGGTTTCGCTAACAGGAACAATAATGATCATGGAATCTCATTTGATGGGAAGCTTCTCGCAATAAGCAATCACCGTGATGGATTACCCGGAGGTGGTTCTACAGTATATGTTCTACCTCTTCAGGGAGGTGTTCCTGTAATGATAACCGAGAACACTCCATCATACTTTCATGGATGGGCTCCAAATAATAAAGAGGTTGTATATGTTGCACAAAGAAATGGAGTACCTATTTATAACATATACAGGAATTCAATCAAGGGAGGTAAAGAGGTTGCTTTAACAAATAACAAAGCTGGTGAACATGTTGATGGCTGCGAATATTCACCCGATGGAAAATATATCTATTACAATGGCAGTCATACAGGTACAATGCAGATATGGCGAATGAAACCTGATGGTACTGGGAGGGAACAACTTACCTCTGATAAATATAATAACTGGTTCCCCCACATTTCCCCGGATGGAAAGTGGATAGTTCTCATATCCTTCAATTCTGATGTTAATCCAAATGATCATCCTTCTTATAAACGTGTAATGTTAAGGATAATGCCGGCTTCCGGCGGTGAGCCAAAAGTAATAGCATACCTTTATGGAGGACAGGGAACAATTAATGTACCTTCATGGTCACCCGACAGTAAACAGATTGCATTTGTAAGTAATTCAGGCAAAGAATAAATATTTCAGTCAGTAACTTTATTGCCACAAATTACTGCCACAAAAAGCATAAAATAAGCTAAGTAAAAAAGGTATCGAAAATTCGATACCTTTTTACAATTTATATGAAGCTTCTTTAAATTTGAAAGGATAAAATCAGATACTATGTTATTCTTGGATCTGCTTGTAAGGTTTCTATTTTGATTTCAGCTTGCATGAATTTTTATCAGCCTGTCGCAAAGATCTTTCAATCCCTCTTTTGTATCACCTCCGGGTTGTTCGATTGTTGTCCATCCATTATATCCGTTTGCATCAAGTGCGTTCATGACTGCGTGCCAGTTAACATCACCCTCAAGTAATTTAACACCAAATCCTGCACTTTTGCCCTGATTATCAGCGATTTTACGGCTAAACTCTTTGATATGAACTTTGGCTATCCGTTTTCCAAGTATTTTTATCCACTGTTCAGGCCAGCCATAAACAAGTATATTACCGCAATCGAAATAAAATCCAACATATGGAGTTTTAAACTGGTCAACAAATGAGGCAGCTTCCATCGGGCTTATTAGAAAATTATTCCACACATTTTCAAGTGCTATTTTTACCTTCAGATTAATTGCCATTGGGATAACTTTCCTTATTTCCTCAACGGTTCTGTTCCAGCAATCATCGTAACTTACTGTATCACTCACACGGCCTGGAACCAGAAGCACGGTGTCAGCACCATAAACACCGGCATCTTCAAGGGATACTTTTAGTGCAGCAATCCCCTGCTCCCGGATTGCCGGATCGGGGTCAGAAAGAGGATATTTCCAATGCAAAGCTCCGCATACACTTGGTATTGGCAAACCTGTGGCATCACGTGCCTTCAGGACCTCATTCCTGTCGAGGTGGCTCATTACCTCCACTCCGTCAAACCCGGCTTCTTTAGCAGCCTGAAATTTTTCCATAATCGACTGCCCTACACCAATGCTCCCCCACATAATACCTTTTTTCAATGTTCTGGCTGCAGGGGTCATGTAATTTGAAAAACCAGGTAATGAAGCTGCAGACACCATAGCGGAAGCTAAAAGAGTTTTTTTTGCAAATTGTCTTCTGTTCATTTTATAGTTTTTATGTTACTTTTCTGACTCATATATCTGCTATTAAGCTGGTTCAGCTCCAATTACAGGTATAGTCTCAGGGATACCGGGTACCGGACCAAAGGCATATGTTTTTGGACCAAGATAGAGATCAGAATTCATTACCTCTTCCCATGTTACATCTTTGCCAGTATATGCTGATATACGACCCATTATTGTTATAAGAGTTGAATTTACCTGTGCCTCAGCATCATTTACAATATTTCCTGTGCGTATTCCCGTAATAAGGTTAATATGTTCCTGAACATATGGATCTTTTACTTTCCATGTCTGGTCAGCTGCTCCTTCTTCCGGATAGGGATAAGTCCAGATTTCTTCACCTTTCAGGTTAAAAAGGGTTCCTTTTGCATTTGCAAATCCATTTGTTCCGGTTATTAACTGTTTTGTAAGGTTACTGCATCCCGTTATCTGCCTGGCGGCACAATGTGTTTGCATTCCATTGTCATAAAGATACTCAACGCTGAAAAAATCATACTGATCTCCAGTTATCCTCCGTTGCCGGCCTCCCCATCCCATTGCTTTTACAGGATTCTTGCCAATATACCAGTTCATAACATCTATTTCGTGAATAAACTGCTCAACTATATGATCTCCGGATAACCAGCAAAAATTTGCCCAGTTACGGAGCATGTACTCCATATCTGTCATACCTGGTTGTCTTTTAATTACCCAGAGAGAACCTCCGTTTCGTATAATATGAGCACTTACGATTTCACCTATCTCTCCGTTCAATACTCTTCTCCTGGTTTCCATAAAATCTTTTTGCACACGACGGATTGTACCGCTTACAATACAAAGCCCGTTTTGTTTTGCCCTTTCAGATGACACCATTACCGAACGTGCGCCTACAGGATCAACAGCGCATGGTTTTTCCATGAAAATATGTTTCCCGGCCTTAACTGCAGCTTCAACATGCTGTGGCCTGAAATGAGGAGGAGTGCAAAGCAGAACTATGTCAACACCAGAATCAATTACCTTCTCATAATTATCAAAACCTAAAAAGCACTTTTCATCGGGAATTTCAACATTTTTCTGAGCTTTTAACTCTGCTCTGCATTTGTCAAGACGATCCTGAAAAACATCACCTAATGCTACTATTTGCAGGTTTGGACCTGCATCAAGAAAGTTGATTGCTGCTCCGGTTCCTCTTCCTCCACATCCTATAAGCCCTGCTTTCAGTACTTTGCCATCAGGGGCCTGAGTTAATAATTCCGGAAGTTTTAATTCTCCCTTTTTTGTACTATTCCCCGCACAAGCGGTTAAAAGCTGTGTTGCACCTATTGTCCCGATTGTGGCAATTGCAGTATTGGTGAGAAATCTGCGACGGCTTAATTCTTCTTTGTTCTTCATCTTAAGAAGTATATTAAAATAGATTAAACTATAATGAATAAACTGGTATGCCATAAAAATAATTAAAAGAGTTTGATTTAGAGCTGTTTTAATAATATTTTATCGCTCAAATAACGACTTCTGTATTTAAAATTATTTATATTTTATCTTTTTGGTTATGAATGAGCAGGTAGTTATCTCCTGTGCCAAATGAGTATTATGTTCTCCTTTGATTGTCATAGTTTCTCCTTCCTATTTTCCGGTATGGGAATGGATATTAAGAAAAAAAAACTAAATTTCGGACCTTAAAATATTCCAAAACAATGCGTTCACGGCTTTATGCTGTTATTACGATCCTTTTGTTTGCCATACTTTACTGCTATACTGCAATTGGGGTATTTATTGTTTTGATTTTATCGTGGCTGCGTCTGAAAAGTGCTGTCCGTTTTCTTACTCAGCTTTGGGCCAAATCGGTTTTCATAATTCTCGGAAAAAAAATTCGTGTTCACGGGAAAGAGAATATAAGAAATGGCTGCAGATACATACTTGTTGCGAACCATGCAAGTCTTTTTGACATTGTTGCCATAATGTCATTTTACCCGGGAGTTTCCTGGTTTGGACATGAACGTCTTCTGAAAGTTCCGGTTTTTAATAAGATTGTGAAGATGATTGGCTATGTTCCCTTCAAAGAACCGACTGTTAAAAACACCAGACAGATGATGGATCAGCTTTTTCAAATATCAAAAAACCAAACTGTTGCAATTTTTCCTGAAGGGACCAGGACTCTTGATGGTAAAATCAGCGATTTCTATAAAGGATTCATTTACCTGTTCAGGACAACCGATATTGGAATTTTACCCGTTACTTTGAATGGATTCTATAAGCTGAAACCAAAAAATCGTTTTTTTATCAATTTTGATTCAAAGCTTGATGTAGTCATTCATAAACCTATGCAAAGAGAAGAACTGATTGGAAAAAACGATACTGAAATAATTGATAAGGTAAAAGCAATAATTGAATCAGCCTATTTATAGAATTGATAAAATTGATAATGGAGCTATCTGTTTGTTTTAATTCCATCAGAAAATTTACAGCGGGTTATAATTAGAGTCCTCCAGACAACCGCCCGGGGGTGAAAAAAAGTAGTTTAAATCAGATATATGAAGAAGAAGTGGGTATTTATTATCAACCCTGTTGCAGGTAACGGGTTTGCGATGACCATTGTTCCAAAACTGGAGGAGATGGTAAAAAAATACAATGTTGATGCTGAGATAGTTTTCACGGAAAGAAGCGGACATGCTGCCGAATTGTCAAAAACTTATCTTGAGAAAGGATTCAGCTATTTCATTGGAGTTGGCGGCGACGGGACTATTAACGAAGTCGCTAGACCATTAATTGATAGGAAGGATATTACAATCGGGATAATTCCGGCAGGAACAGGAAATGATTTTATCCAGATATTAGGTTTCCCGGACCGTTTTGGCGATAAGGAATGGGATATATTTTTTAAAAGTGAAGCAATAGTAATGGATGCAGGAAATGTAAATGGAATGATTTTTCTCAACGGAATGGGCCTGGGATTTGATGCACAGGTTGCAGCTGAAAATTATACTGAACCGGGAAAGGTTAAGAAAGGAGGAAAACACAAGTATATATGGCATATAATCAAGACCCTCCTGTTTTTCAGAGAGAAAAAAATGACAGTTATTAACGGCAACGCAAAACAGGAAACTGATTGTTTTATCAACACAATCTCAATTGGCCGGAGGTTCGCAGGCGGATTTTTCCTTACCCCTAAGGCGATAGCAAATGACGGATTGCTTGATGTCTGCATGATAAAAAAATTATCGCTCTTTGAAAGATTTGGCATTCTGCTTAAAGTACCCGCGGGGAAACATACTGATGACAAGAGAGTTAATTACTATCAAAGTCAAGGAATTAATCTTGAATTCACTGATAAGGTTCCCTTTCATGTTGATGGTGAATTAAATTTCGCTAAAAAATTCGATGTGACTATATTACCCGGAGCTTTAACCATAATCTATAATCCTGATGGTAACCATTTCTTCAGAAGCTAATGTTACCGGTAAGAATGGAATTGCATTTTTTGATCTGGATCACACAATAACCAGTACCATCAGCGGTAAAGAACTTGTCAGGGAAGCATTTAAAAAGAATCTTATGACCCATGCTGATCTTGCCAGGGCTATTTATCTTACTTTGCTCTATAAATTAAACCTTAAAGATTCTCATAAAATAATCAATGACATGACAACCTGGGTTGCAGGGATACCCGAACAGACACTGGCGGATCTCAGCTCAGAGGTTTTCTTCAACACACTATGGCCCTCTGTTTACGAGCAGGCAAGGGGCGAAATTGAAATCCATAAAGGAAAGAATGCTAAAGTGGTAATCCTCTCTTCTTCTATTAAATATATATGCAATGAAGTTGCAAAGAATCTCAAAATGGATGACATTATCTGTTCCGAGCTTGAAGTTAAGAACGGATATCTGACAGGTGCAAGCCGACTCTGTTTTGGAGAAGAAAAAGCCGCCAGGCTTGAAGAGTACTGTAAAAAAAATAGTGCCATAATATCAGATACCTGGTATTATGGCGATTCTATATCAGATCTTCCTGCACTCAGATGTGTTGGAAACCCGGTGTGTGTCAATCCTGATAAAAAACTTAAACAAGAAGCCAACAAAAGAGGCTGGAAAATAGTACAATGGAATCACTAATTCACTTCCAGCTTCTGCCAATCGGGTAATTTTGGAAATTTAGCATGGGGTTCTGCCTGGTACCAGAAACAGGTAGATGCAATATCTGACTGCTGTTTAAGGTATCTTCCACCCAGGTGCCAGCCGAGGTCCTGAATTGTGATTTTCAGATCCGTATCAAACCGGATCGGATCCATGATATGCCACCGGTACAATCCGAATCGCTGCTGGGATTTGTAACTTCCGTCAGGTATTATCACCTGGGGAAGACCACTGTACGGTGTGCAGAATTCAGTGTATTTCCCTTTCCTGTCAAAATTATATGAGCCGCAGAAATAGTCTTCTGTACCAGTTCCGCAGATAGTTGGGAACTTGCCGTCACCATCAATGAAAAATTTAATTTCACCTTCACCCCACCATCCATTATTATTTACTCCCCAGGCCAGGTAAACACCGACAAACTGACCTTTCCCTTTGATACCATCATTTATTGTATATAATGATGTCTCATTCGGGTTGGAGCGCCTGAACTGGGCATGAAAATATCCGGCATCTGCAGGGACATCAGTTAATGTGTAGTCTATCTGGTAATAAAGTGTCATTGCATCTGCTTCGTTCACGTTCTGCATGGTAATCCTGCACTTTTTACGAAATGGCATTACCCAGTATGAGTTAAATGCGCTTCCCGGATTTACACAAACAGCTGAAGAGACCAATGGAGAATATTCATTCCATCCCATTCCAAAGAAATCACCTACAGGACATTCTATTGAAGGCTCAGTCTCATCGTCCCAATAAACTCTTAAAATTGAAAACCTCCAGATTCCGGTTGGAGTCATCCAGATATGCTGAATTGCACCCGGGCCGTCAATCTCAGCCATTGTGAATGTCTCACCAGGTTTTATTCTTATAAAAGGATTTACTTTCCAACCCTGTCCGAGATCGCGGGCAGCAAAGGAGGCATTGGCAGTATTAACATTGTCTTTGTTTGCAGGATCTGCCATACCGGCTTTTCCCTTTTCCCCTGAAAAGTTTTCGGGACTTATTGAACGGGTTTTGGCATCGGACAACCTGTAAAGATTACCCATGTTCATATCAAGACCGTTAAATTTGCTCTGCGCCGAGGATATTAACGGAAGAATTAATACAATTATAACGAATGCCGCTGATTTTTTCATCTTGCTTATTTTTAATTCTATTTTTCGTTTCAATCCAAAACTAAAAAATAAACCTGACAAAAAATGAAATCTGACGGAATTATTTCTTCCCGGCCTTCGTATTAGAAAACATACCTGATTGACAGGGCTCCGCCATCACCCCAGAATTGCGTATTTCCAAGTATATTGAAGGCTGGTTTCCAATCTATTCCAATGTTTATTGGAGCCTCCGTGAAGCTATATTCAATTCCCAGTATTCCATCAATTCCTATTACGGCACCAGAGCTTCCCCATGGTACACTACTTGCGTTATATGAACCAATATGCGCTCCGAATCCATAATACCAGTTAAGATGTTCTACATCAAATGCCCGGTCATGTATCTCATACAAACCGGTAATATCAAATCCACTCCAGCGTGTGGCAAGTATACCCTCAAAAGCAGCTCTCCTATCAACAAAATGCTTTATTGTCAGACCCTGAGATAACCCTCCCCTTAATCCAATACCTGTTTTATATTCCTGTGCATTTATAAATGATACTAAACTTATAACTAATAAAATTGTTAAAATACTCCTTCTCATAATAGCCTTTCGTTAAACCGAACCGCAAATTTAATAAAAATAAACATAAAAGAAGACTGGAGAATCTGCTTCCAGAAGGTCATAGATTGGTCAATAAAACTGATCAGTTAATCCGGATTAACAACAGGTAGATTCATTTTTGCTTAAATCCTGCTTTTCATTACTTTTGCACTTAAATCACTTAAGAGACATTATTCTGAGATATTAACCTACTCTTTAATAAAATGAAAAAGCTTCTACTCGCAACAATTGCAATAGCAATACTGTTATCGTGTAATAATCCTATGAAAAAGAAAATAGAATATCCTGTTACAAAAAAGGGTGATGTTATTGATAATTATTTCGGAACAGAAGTACAGGATCCATATCGGTGGCTCGAAGATGATAAATCGGAAGAGACTGCTGCCTGGGTGAAGGAGCAGAATAAAGTCACATTTGGATATCTTGAAGCCATTCCTTACAGGGAGGAGATAAAGAGCCGTCTGGGTAAAATGTGGAACTTTGAGAAGTTCACAGCTCCTTCCCGGGAAGGTGATTATTACTATTTTTCCAGGAATGACGGATTACAAAATCAATTTGTCATTTATCGTCAGAAAAATAATGCAGAACCGGAAGTATTCCTCGATCCTAATAAATTTTCAGCAGACGGAACAACTTCTCTGGGTGAAATGGAATTCTCCGACGATGGCAGCAAAGTTGCCTACTCTGTTTCCGAAGGAGGATCAGACTGGCGGAAGGTAATCGTAATGGAGGCCGTGAATAAAGAGATTATTGGTGATACTTTAAAAGATATCAAATTCAGCGGCCTGTCATGGCAGGGAAATGAAGGATTCTATTATTCAAGCTATGACAAACCAAAGGGAAGTCAGCTTTCAGCCATGACTGATCACCATAAACTCTATTTCCATAAACTGGGAACAAGCCAGACTGAAGATAAAGTAGTGTTTGGTGCTGACCTGGTAAGAAGGTACATAGGTGGAACCGTTACAGAAGACGGGAGGTATCTTGTTGTGACGGCAGCAGTATCTACAACTGGCAATGAATTATATATTAAGGATCTTAAAAAACAGGGAAGCAAATTTACCGTTGTTGTTGATAATTTCGATAATGACCATTTCATAATTGATAATGATGGCTCAAAACTGTTCATTGTAACAAACTTAAATGCACCCAATAAAAGAATCGTTACTGTTGATGCAGAAAAACCTGGCGTTGAAAACTGGATTGATTTTATACCGGAAACAGAGTATGTGCTCGATCCGGCAGTCTGTTCAGGATATTTCTATGCACATTATATGATTGATGCTATATCAAAAGTAAAACAATACGACAAAAATGGTGCTCTGGTAAGAGAGATAGCCTTGCCGGGAGTCGGTACCGCTTCAGGCTTCAGTGGAAAAAAGACAGATAAGGAAGTTTACTTCTCATTTACAAACTATATAACACCATCCACGATCTACAATCTTGATCCCCTGAACGGCAATTCTGAGGTTTATAAGAAACCTGTTGTTGCCTTTAATGGAGATAATTATGAGTCAGAGCAGTTATTCTATAATTCAAAAGATGGGACACGCATACCAATTATTATTACCCATAGGAAAGGGGTTCAGCTTAATGGCAAAAATCCAACCATTCTTTACGGATATGGCGGATTCAACATAAGCATGACTCCCGGGTTCAGTATACCAACTGCTTTATGGCTTGAAATGGGTGGTATTTATGCAGTTGCCAACATAAGAGGCGGAGGTGAATATGGCGAAAAATGGCACCTTGCAGGCACAAAACTGAATAAACAGAATGTCTTCGACGACTTCATAGCAGCCGGTGAATACCTTATAGATAAGAAATATACCTCTTCTGACTTTCTGGCAATCAGAGGCGGATCCAATGGGGGTCTACTTGTTGGTGCTGTAATGACACAGCGTCCTGATCTCATGAAAGTTGCACTTCCGGCAGTAGGTGTTATGGATATGCTGCGTTATCATACATTCACTGCAGGTGCAGGCTGGGCATACGATTTTGGAACATCAGCAGAGAGTAAAGAAATGTTTGAATATATTTACAAATACTCACCTGTTCAGAATGTAAGAGAAGGTATAAAATACCCTGCAACACTTGTTACAACAGGTGATCATGATGACAGGGTTGTCCCGGCCCATTCTTTTAAGTTTGCTGCCCAGCTCCAGGCAAAACAAGCCGGCAGTAATCCGGTCTTGATAAGAATCGAAACTAAAGCCGGTCATGGTGCAGGAACACCGGTAAGTAAGACAATTGAGCAGTATGCAGATATATTTGGCTTTACTCTTTATAATATGGGGATAAAGAATATAAAGTAAAATTTGGTCTTATTATCTTAGACTTACGCTTAATATACAGGTTCATCATAAATACTTTTTCATCAAAGAAAAATTATTTCGTCAGGCAATATTTACATAGGGACCAGCTCCTGTATATATGATTATGAATATGCTATTTACCTTAATATATGATAAATAACATAATAAAAGGATCACTGCCATCGTAATATAACAGTACTTTTGACGCCATTAAGACTAGGTGGTTTTTGTCCGGGAATTCCGGATTAATGAAATATTTAAAAATCCAATATGTTATGAAAAAAATAAGTTATTTGATTTTTACGGGGTTGTTAATGATGGGAATAAATTCATGTGAAAAAAAAGCAAATAGTTTAGTTACAAGGAATGAATCAATATCATTAGGAGCCGGATATACAAACGACATCTATTACAGGTTAAGCGACGGGCTTAAAACAGCTGTACCACGATCAAACTGGGATATTGGCTTCAGCGTTTCCCCGCGTGAAGCAGCAATACTGACCAATGGGTCATCGGGTGTAATACTTAAAACTTATCCCACTTCCGCCGGATGGACATGGGCAACACCTGTGGACACAAATGGGTTTCATAACTGGGCAGCCTTAAACAATTCTGACACAACCTGGACTGAAGGTGCTTTCAATATGAATGCTACCGGCCATCCAAACTATGGCTGGGCCACTTACGACATGACAACTCATAATCTTACAGGGATCTCATTATACATTATTAAGACCAGAAACGGGTCTTTTAAAAAGATCTGGATTGAGAAAAAACTGACTGTAGATCAGAAATATACTTTCAGGTACTCTGATCTGGACGGATCAAACGAGAAAGACGTTACTCTTCTTCTTGCCGGAAAAAACAAGAATTTTGTGTACTATTCACTTGAAACCAATGCAGAAGTAGACAGGGAACCAGAAAATACAATGTGGGATATCGTCTTTACAAAATGGTTGGATAAAAGCCTGGGCTACTATCCCGTAACCGGCGTTATTCAGAATATTGGTGTTTCTGCGCTTGAGAGCACCGATGTCGATCCATCATCGGAAGTGATACCATCTACAGGATTTTTGACTGCATTTTCAACAATTGGTTCTGACTGGAAAACTTTCAGCATGACAACTAACCAGTACACCATAGATGAATCGCGCGTTTTCTTTGTAAAAGATCTGAATAGCTCAATTCACCGTATCCGGTTTAAAACATTTGATGGTTCCTCAACCGGAAATCTGACATTCGATGTTACAACAATGAAGTAATTGAATAACAATGATCCAGGGGCGAGTCAGTGTATGACTTGCCCATATTTCTATTCCAGAATGTGGACATCTAAAATATTGTTCTTCTTTATGAAAGCGACAATTTACATTTCAGATAAAATACTATTTACGAAATACATCCTGATATTTCTTATTACCGGTTTGTTTACGACAGTGTCATTTTCCCAGACTTCACAGATAAAACTTATTGATTCCAAGAGCAATGAGCCCGTATCATATGCTACGGTTCTTATTATTGATCTCACTACAAAGACGGAATATTTCAAAGTGTCAGATGAAGCAGGCCTGGTTGTAAATCCAAGTAAAAATATCTCTGTAATAAAGATTTCCTGTATAGGGTATAACGCCCAGTCAGATACTATCTCAGCAGGCAAATCGTACAAATTCGCTCTTTTACCTACAATATTTTCTCTTGATGAGGTTGTCGTTACAGGAAGTATTAAACCGCAACGCGCTGACAAATCTATATATAACATTAAGGTTATCGACCGAAGAGTAATTGAAGAAAAAGCAGCCAATAATCTTAAAGATATTCTTTCAAGCCAGGTAAATATGTCCATCAGTCAGGATCCGGCTCTTGGGAGCAGCCTCAAAATAAAAGGGCTCACCGGCAATAATGTCAAGATCCTTATCGATGGGGTACCTGTAATTGGAAGGATGGGTGGCAATATCGACCTGAGCCAGCTTAACCTCTATAATATCGATCATATTGAAATGGTTGAGGGTCCAATGTCGGTAATATACGGTAGCGATGCCCTTGCAGGAGCCATAAATATCATTACAAAGGAAAACAAGATTTCTAATTTTGGCCTTACTGCAAATTCATATTACGAAACTGCCGGGACATATAATATTGACGGCAATGTAAATTTCCGGCGTAAGAGACATAGTTTTTCAGTATCCGGCAGCAGAAATTATTTCAATGGATTTTCAACAGACACATTAAGGTCGCAGCCATGGAAACCAAAAGAACAATACAGCGGTGAAATATATTATATGTATACCCATGATAAAGCAAAGATAAAGTACCAGGTATCTTATATGAATGAAAAATTATGGGATAAGGGCAATCTGCTGGAACCCAGATATTATACAGCTTTCGACAGCTGGTTTTATTCTAAAAGGCTGACTAACCGTTTTGATTATGAAAGGAATCTCGATAATGATTTATCCATCAGGATGCTGGCCTCATATTCTTTGTATCAAAGAAGTAAAATCACATATCTGAAAGATCTTTCAACATTATCTTCGGAGCTCTCACCCAATTCAGCTGACCATGATACAACTGACTTCAGTGCCCTGGTATATCGATTTGTTCTTGGAAAAGAGAATCCTGACAAAAAACTAAACTACACGCTTGGACTGGATATTAACCATGAAAAAGGTACCGGGAAACGCATCGTTGATAATAAACAGGCAATGGGTGATTATGCTCTTTTTGCCAGCATTAAATACAATCCTTTAAAAACTGTAATCCTGCAGCCAGGAATGAGAATGGCATATAATACAAGTTTCAGTGTACCCCTGGTCCCTTCATTAAACATCCGGTGGGAACCTTCAGAACGTTTTAATATAAGAGCCTCATATGCCAGGGGTTACAGAGCTCCGACCCTGAAAGAGCTCTATATTTATTTTGTAGATGTTAATCATAATATTCAGCCGAATGAAAATCTCAAGGCTGAATATGGTCATAACTACGATTTTTCAATCTCGTACAATACTGAGAAAAATAATAAGATTCATTACTCAGATATCGACTTTGGTCTGTTTTATAATAACATGCATAATATAATTCAGCTGGCAATCAGGAATGATATTGGGAATAATGGAGCCTATCAATACATTAATGTTCTTAATTACAATACTTTAGGATATCAGACATCTCTTTCCTATAATTTCTATCCCTACCTGGATGTTGCTTTGGGTTTCGGACATACCGGAACATATTTCTCTTTTGATGAAAGTAAGCAGAAACTGAGTGATTATAAATTTTCAGGAGACATTAATGCAAATATAGGATGGTCTTTTCCTGCCCTTAAATTAAAGTTAGCTGTATTCTATAAATACACTGACAGATCATGGCTTTTCAGTGTTGATGAAAACAATGTTGTAAAAATCGGGAAGATGAGTGCCTACCATAATCTTGATCTGACAATTCTGAGAAAATTCTTGTCCAACAGACTTATTATTTCTACTGGTGTTAAGAATATTCTGAATAATACCAATATTAATATTTTTGGAAATGTAGCAACCGGAGTTCACACATCAGACAGTGGAAATAGTCCGGTAAGCTATGGCAGGCTGGCCTTTTTAAAAATTTCATATACCTTAATGAAGTAAATGAAACAAATTGTTGTCTTAATTATCCTTACCCTGCTGACAGGTTGTTTTCCTGAAGATGATAAAGTAGTTCCACTCGATATTGATCTGGTTGAAATTCCCTATTCAATGTATAATTACCAGTCATGGTTCAGCCTTCAGGATATGTCAGTGACTTCCTATAATTCATTTACCGGATGGGATCTTGGATTTGAATCGAATGGTAATGGTCATAACATTATACTTAATACATCCCGGTTCATGTATGCCGGAAATACCGGGTCGAATGATTTTTATGGAATTACCAGGAATATTTGTGATACCATGATTTATGATGATTCAAGTGGTGACCTCAGTAAAACAGCTATCGGAAAATGGGCTGATTTTACAGATCCTGCCATTCCTGTATTCCCGAAAAATGTTTATATAATTGATCTTGGCACAGATAACAATGGTGATCGTTATGGTTTTAAAAAGGTACAGTTTGAACAATTTGTAGCTGATAGTTATACTATCCATTTCAGTAATCTCGACGGTTCCGAAGAACATAATCTTCAGATAAAAACCGATCCTGAAAGAAGTTTCACTCTGTTTTCTTTCAGCAACGGAGGTACTGTGGTCCCTGTTCAGCCAATAGACAGTAAGTGGGATATGTGCTTCACCCAGTATTCAACAATCCTGTTCGATGATAATAATGTTGCCACTCCCTACCTTGTAAGAGGAGTATATATAAATCCTGCAGGAACGACAGCAGTTAGTGATACCATAAACTCATTTAACGATATTACATCTGATGATCTTGGTACATATGGCTTCTCTTCTGCCCAGGATGCAATCGGATATAAATGGAAAGATTATAAAAATGATTCTTATAAGATAAATCCCGGGATCTTCTACATTATTAAAGATCAGAGAGGAGTCTACTACAAGATTAAGTTTTCAGGCTATTATAATAAATCGGGAGAACGCGGTTATCCATCTTTCCAGGTGATCAGGCTGACAATCTAAAAGATAAGAGTTAAATAATCTTTTCTAAATGATATGGAAATTTTCATAAAATGTGTTTATTCCCAGATATTTCTTCAGGAATATTTTGCCTTTATGCTTTAATGATAGTCTGTTAAATGAGATATCATAGTCAAAACTCCAGTTTTTCCGTTTTATCCGTTCAAGCATAACCTCCGGATGGGTTTCAGCAAACAGACTCAGGGCATCTACCCTGGAGTAGTAATCAAAGGTCTGTCCGGAACTTATCTCCTGTATCCACTTAATATTCTGATAAAAAGATGAGGTGTTTTTTATTTTATCCATCATTAATTCCGGTTTTTTCACCCATCCGTAATGATATACATAAGCATCAACCGGTTTCACATTCAGAATTTTATTCTGCCCCTTTCTGAAACCCTGTGCATCCCTGTATGAGTATATATCCTTATTGTTTCTGATTACCCTTATCTCGTTTTTGTACCAACCAGGGGAGATACCAATATAATCATAAGATCCATAGAAATGTCGATAATTAAAGACCAGGCCATCTACCATACTATCGTCTTTCCATTTTTCCATAGCCGAAAAAATAGTGTCGAGATATTTTTCATGGATCACTTCATCACCCTGGATGTAAAACGCCCAGTCAGAATCAGCTGGAACTGCCTGAAAAGCTTTGTCAGTTTCAGCAGCATAGACCTTTCCTCCTATCTTCATTTCTGGAGAATTGTCCCATTCAGTTTCAACTATAATAATTTTTTGTTTATCTATGCTTTTGATCAGATCAAGAGTATTGTCATCTGAATTACCTACTGCAACAACAAAATCATTGCAAACAGGAAGTATTGATTTAATTGCCTCAACAACAGGGTAATCAAATTTTACTGCGTTACGGATAAAAGTAAAACCGGTAATTTTCATTTTATTATCTGGTTAAAAAACAATTCATCATAGCCTCAAAATATGATAGCGACTTCATGAAAGATAAAATTTGCTTATAATATTGTGTCTTTATGATTTTTAAAATTCCTGTTTGAATATTTACTCATGGGTTGTTGTCAAAATATTTTTTGCTGAATTTATAAAATTCCTGAAAAATGATGATTTTTATGCAACTCAAATATAATACACGAGTGGCCTTTTGATTACAATACCACCAACTTCTTTCAGAAATTATCTTATAAATAAAATATTTATAATAACTTTCACTGAGACCTCAACTTCTAAAAACATCATATATAAAAATTTAATATGGGCTGATAAACATGAAAACAAAGATTATCACTTTACTATATTTCCTTACCGGATTTCTCTTCATAATATTTCAGAACCAGCTATCCGTTGTTCCTGTACTATTACTTAAGGCACTTATAATTCCTGTTCTCATTATTCTTTTAATAACAAACTGCGGAATTGAATTAACCAACTCACACAGGCTGATGTTTTCAGGGCTGTTCTTTTCATGGGCTGGAGATGTTATCCTTGAATTTTCCAAAATAAACGGTAATCTTTTTATTGGAGGACTGGTCTGTTTCCTGCTGGCACATGTAATGTATTTCATTGTTTTTACCATCACCCCGGGGAAAAATGCAATCTTTGGTAACCGTATTTACCTTCTGATCCCCGTGATACTAACCGGAACAGGATTGATATATTACCTGTGGGATGATCTGGATGGAATGCGTCTGCCAGTTACTGTTTATGCAATCGTTATACTTACTATGCTCACGGGAGCAATCAACAGGTTAGAGAAAGTTAACAGAACCAGCTTCATTTTAGTTCTTGGAGGGGCTATATTATTTGTTATCTCCGATTCTGCAATAGCTGTCAATAAATTCAGTTACAAGTTCGAATCATCCGGAATAGTGATTATGACGACCTATATAATTGCCCAATACCTGATTATTACCGGATATATTAAACAATTCAGTGAACATCAGAAATGAAACTTCTTAATAAAATTGATTAAATTTATACCATTGTAAATCAATAAACTATATAGTATGTTCATAAAACTGTTTTTTATTGCCTTACCAGTCTTTTTTGCAATTGACATGGTCTGGCTGGTGCTGGTTGCAAAAAACTTCTATCAAAAAGAGATCGGGTATCTTATGAAACCAGATATCAATTGGTCTGCAGCTATAATATTCTATTTGCTCTTTATTGCAGGGTTGGTAACATTTGTCATCTCCCCGGCTGTTGAAAAGCACTCCTGGATTCATGCACTTATATATGGAGCATTCTTTGGTCTGATAACTTATGCTACCTACGATTTAACAAATCTGGCGACCATGAAAGACTGGCCATTGCTGGTGACTGTTGTTGATTTAATCTGGGGTACTGTACTGGCGGCTTCCATCTCTGTTATAACGTATGCTATCTTTAATAAAATTTAAACCAAAGTATTTTATTTTTACATACTCTAACATATTGCGCTAGAAATGAACCAACTGGGGAAACTGTTGTTGATCATTGTTACCGGATTGGTATTTTGTAATTGCGAACATAATACTGGTAAGATTATTGGTGTGAAAATCTACGAATACCATGGCAATTACCTTACGCTTACCTCCAGATGGAAAGAAATGGGGATAAATACCTGCTTTATCAGCTCTGGACTTGCAGCAAATGATACATTCCGCCTTGCACTAAAAAAGGATAACATAAAGGCCTTTATAATATTCCCGGTCTTTCAGGACCCTGAAGCAATTTTGCTTGACAGCAGCCTGTATGCAATAACTGACAAAGGTACAAAAGCCAAAGACGAATGGGTGGAATTTGTCTGTCCCTCACGGAAAAGTTACCGGAACAAGAAAATTGCAGAACTATCCGATCTTGTCCAAAAGCTTTCTCCTGACGGGATCAGTATAGATTTTATCAGGCAGTTTGTATTCTGGGAGAAAATCTATCCCGAACGCGAACCTGAAACTATTAACAGAGCCTGTTTTTGTGACAGCTGCCTTGCTGGCTTTTTGAAACTGCAAGGCATTACTATCCCTGATACCTGTCTTAACACTAAACAAAAATCTGAGTGGGTGATAAGAAATTATTCAGACTCATGGAACACCTACAGTTGCGATCTTATTGCCTCAATGGTGAAAGAACTTGCAGAAAAGGCGAGGCAGCCAGCACCGGGGCTGACGATAAATGTGCATATCGTTCCATGGAGAGAGGAAGATTTTAACAGAGCCAACATCCGTGTGGCATCCCAGGATCTGCAAAAGATTTGCCGCTATGTTGATTATATTTCACCAATGTGCTATTCACAGATGCTCAAACGTGATGCCGGCTGGATAGCTGATGTTGTGACTGACATGGATAAATCTGCCAAAGGAATGGTTTTACCAAGCATCCAGGTATATCCTGAATATATAGACATCCCTTTTACAACAAGTGATTTCAGGAAGTGTCTGGAAGAGGCCTTAAAACCTCCGTCACTTGGGGTGGTTTTCTTCTCCTGGCCCCTATTTGAAAAGGATCCTTCAAGGATGGAGATTGTCAGGAAAGCAGTGACCGGAATTGGTTTTGGCAAAAACCATATTTATGAGTTACACAAATAAATTCAAACCTGAGATTTGTTTGATAAAAGTCTGATGTGCCCAGGTTACAGATGCAAAAGTCAAAGTTCAAACACATCCAAACAAATGAAAAAATGACAGCTGTTTTATGACTTTATCTGATATTGCAAAATCCCGGCTGATAAGCCAGCAACTTTCCGGAACAAAACTAAAATCTCCAGTTGAGATGGTTCAGTGGTTTGGAGCAATACAGGCTCAGGAATATGCCCAGGCACTATGGAGCTTAGGTTTGCGTTTACCAGGCATGAGCTTAAAGAATATTGAAAAGGATTTTAATGAAGGCAAAATCATCAGGACACATCTTCTCAGGCCAACCTGGCATTTTGTAGCCGCTGCGGATATTCGCTGGTTGCTGGAATTTACAGCTCCGCATGTAAATAAAGTTAATGCTTATATGTATCGTAAACATGATTTGAATGAAAAAGTGCTGAAAACATGTGTTGATATACTAATTAAAACTTTAAATGGTGGCAGGCAGCTTAATCGTGATATTATAAATACAGAGCTTCAAAAGAAAAAGATAATAGCAAAAGGAGACAGGTTAAGCTATATACTGATGTATGCAGAACTTCATGGAATAATTTGCAGCGGGGCTAGAGATGGAAACAGGTTTACCTATACCCTGTTGGACGAAAAAGTGCCAATAACCAGACACCTGAGCAGAGATGAATCGTTAGCTGAATTAACCACCAGATATTTTACCAGTAGGGGGCCGGCAACAATCAAAGATTTTTCTACATGGTCAGGCTTGACTCTGGCAGACTGTAAAAAAGGAATACTGATGAAGAATTCCTGTTTTGAAAGAGAAGTAATCGAAGGGTGTGAATACTATTTTAGTCCTGGGATATCTAAAAATATAAAAACAAGTAAGGACATTTACTTTTTACCTGTATATGATGAATTCATAATAGGCTATAAAGACAGAAGTGCAATTTTAATAATTAAAAATCGCATTGATAATAAAACCCCGTTACTTTATGATTCTACGATTGTTTTGGATGGCCAGGTAACAGGTATCTGGAGGCGCCAGATTAGGAATAAATCTATCGACCTACAGGTTGAATTTTTCAAACCGTTGAATAAGAATCAGATTCAGGCATTTAACAACACAGTTGGCCGTTTTGGGGAATTTACAGATATGAATATTAAATATATCATCTGAATTATTAACAAACTCCATACAAAAAAATGAGCAATCATCTCATCTCTGGAATTGCTATTCGGACAAGACAACCCTTATTAATAACGCTATCACGACATTGCAAATCGACTACTTTTCGATAACAACAAAACAGGCACATTAATCGTTAATATTTGACTACCGGAATTCACAAATAGTTATCTGATTTTACTTAAATCTGGCAAATAATGATAGGATATTTCAAAGCTGAAATATATAAAAGCGGTATCAATTGGTGTGTTGATATACCTGTTAAAATTACTGATAAAATGTTCCCAGACAAGGGATACATTAAGGTAAAGGGACAAATAAACAGCTTTGATTTTACTAAGAATTTAGTACCGGTTAAAAACGGACCATACAGATTATTTGTAAATTTAACAATGATGAAAGGTGCTAAGACCAGTGTAGGTGAGATTGCAGAATTTAATATTGAACAGGACTTTGCCAAAGCAAATATAGATTATCCGGTTCCAGGATTACTGTTTGAACAATTAGGTAAAAAGAAGTTGACTGATGATTTTGACAGATTGACGAACTCAAGAAGGAAAGAAATTCTTAAATATCTCAGCTATATAAAGACTGAAAAGACCCTGAAGAAAAACATTGACAAATTAATAAAACAACTCGAGGACAAACATAAAAATATAAGAATCCCATAAATACAATTATTGAACAAGGAGATGAGTAACCAAAAAAATAACTGCTCCACAGTACCTGTAACAGATAACAATTTATAAAACTGATTTATTATGACATTGAACAGACCTGATTTTGATGAAGTTGATAAGTACATAGCCATTTTCCCGGAAAAGACCCGGGAGCTTTTGGAACGAGTTCGTTTTACTATCAGAAAAGCAGCACCTGAAGCTGGTGAGAAAATCAATTATGGAATTCCAACCTTCACTTTAGAAGGCAATCTGGTTCATTTTGCAGCTTTTAAAAATCATATTGGATTTTACCCCACACCCTCAGGAATTGAGGCTTTCAAGTCAGAACTTTCTTTTTATGATGGGGCAAAAGGCTCGGTGAAATTTCCAATAGACAAACCAATTCCATATGACTTGATAAGCAGAATAGTAAAATTCAGAGTTAAGGAAAACCTGGAAAAAGCTAAAAAAAAATTTGAAAAATAGTCCTGTGGGACAATCTTTTTTACAAATAACAAAAGATTTTAAAATAATTATGGAAATACTGCTCACAAATAAAAAAGCCCTTGAATGAAGGTAGTAATGAGGGATCAGAAAAAACAAATGAAATGCAAATACCGATGCAAAGATTTGGAAAGACAGAAGAGTATGGATATCTGTCAGCATTTTTGGCTTCTGGTTACACTTCAAATATAAGCGTTACAAACATACCAATTGACGGAGGTCTTCTGAGATCAGGCTGATTGAACCAAACATTAAAGACCAGTTATTACTTTTATAACAAAACGAAATACAGATAAAATGGAAAATACTCCCATGGTAATTAAAGCGGCTATTCAGATACTTAAACCTGCACATGAAGTATTTGAAGCTATTATAGATCCTGCAAAGATGTCGAACTATTTCATTTCAAAAAGCAGTGGAAAAATGGAAGAAGGCCGGGAAGTATTCTGGCAATTTCCTGAGTTTAACAATGAATTTCCCATAAAGGTCGGTAAAATTGAAACTGACAAATACATATCCTTTTTTTGGAATATGGAAAGCATCGAACTCATGGTAGAAATCTCGCTAAAGTCTACCGATGACAATGCTACTATAGTATCCATTGTTGAGAAAAGCAGGAACGATGAGCATCCCGGTATCAAATGGTTAGTTGGGAATACCGAAGGCTGGGCTAATTTTCTGGCTTGCCTGAAAGCATATCTGGAGTACGGCATCAATTTAAGAAAAGGGGCATTTGATTTTATGTCTGACAAAAAATAGCAACTCCCCCGAAATCCTTTCATAAAACAATCTGAATCTATGGCAGTACTATAAATTAGAAAGCACTCCGATTTAATAATTTGAAAAAAGTAATTTGAGCATCAGGAAAACCTAAAAGAATGAGACCACGGATTAAAATATGCTGTATCAGCAGCACAGATGAAGCAAAGACAGCAATTGAATTTGGGGCATCAGCGATCGGACTTGTTGCCAGAATGCCCAGCGGTCCGGGGCCAATCTCAGATGAATTGATCAGGCAAATATCTAAAACCATTCCCCCTCCTATCGGAACTTTTCTGCTTACAAGCGAGACAACAGTAACTGAAATAGTTAAACATCATTTGCGGACAAATACTAATACTATTCAGATTGTTGATAGCCTTAAAGGAGGCACTTACAACCAGCTTAAAAGTGCTCTGCCTGGTGTGAAAATTGTACAGGTGATTCATATCATTGATGAAAGATCAGTTGATGAGGCTATAGAAATTTCAGAGTTAGTCGATGCATTACTTCTTGACAGTGGTAATCCAAAATTAAAAGTCAAAGAACTTGGGGGTACCGGGAGAGTCCACAACTGGAAACTAAGCCGGCAGATCAGGGAGAACTCCGTATGTCCTGTTTTTCTTGCCGGAGGTCTTAATCCGGAAAACGTGAGACAGGCTATTGAAGAAGTTAATCCCTTTGCAATTGATGTCTGTAGCGGCGTAAGAACAAATGGTAATCTTGACAGGTATAAACTGGAAAAATTCTTTTTCGCAGCATTAAAGGATTAAAATAAATCCATGCAATATCTGGTTATAAACAGAGCTTCCGGATAATATGATCCGTTTACTACATAAAGTTAACCTGACATAAACTATAATCTCATCTCAAAGTATTATATATTTAGGATCCTGACAGGCTTTAACTCAAATTGAATTTACTGTCTTAAAAAATAAGTGTGAAACATAATTCCTCAAAAAGATGAAAAAGCTTATACTAATAATCATTTTAATCATCCAGGTAATCAGTATCTATAGTCAATCTACTGATGCTGAACAAAAATATATCGATTCTCTTTCAATGTCCGGAAAGCTCTATCCTGATCTTACCCTGCTCCGAAAGAAATGGAATGCTTTCATTGCAAATTATAAATATCCGGAACTTAAAGTGAATAATATCACCGGAGAGGCTGATATTTCTGACATTCTGAGCTTCACAAATCTTGACAAACAAACTATTTACCAGAGATGCCTCCAATGGATTGCGATTAATTATGGTGCCCTGATTCACAATGATCTCCCGTCGGGTAAAATTATTGCAAACGGACTTCTTGATCTGACTCATTTTGCAGAATATGAAGCTTCATTCGGAAGCAAAAAAGCGCACCAAATTAATACTCCTACAAACTACACGATGATTTTGACAATTAAAGACAATAAAATCAAATATTGTATTACTAATATCACTTTCACCTTTACCAGTTACTCTGCTGAAACAGAGACTAATATTGACACTACATTACCAATAGCCTCGCTTTATCCAATTGTAGCCAAGGACCAGATTCAATGGGTCAGTTACACTACACTCCTGAACGAATGCATTAGTAAATTTCAAAATAAACTAAAGGGTGCTTTATCCGATTATGTGAAGGACGTGCAGAATGACTACAATTTTTAATTAGAATACATCAGAATTCATTATCAGTTATTTATATCTTCCTGGTTAACAGAAATTTAAAAAGCGGGCACCGACAATTGTTCAACAGAATACGTAATAATCTATACTAAACATGTAAATGATGAAAGAATCTGCAGCAATATGTAAAGAACTTACAGCTTTTGTAAATAAATGGGAATCTATTCTGACTTCTCTTCCTGAGGAGATAATTTTGCTTCGCCGAAACAATCAGAACCGGAACATTAAACAGATTGTCGGACATATGATCGACTCAATATCCAACAATACTCACAGGATTGTGCATTTACAGTATCAGTCTCCACCATTGATTTTCCCAAATTATGCTACTTTTGGGAATAATGACAGATGGATTGCTATTCAAGACTATCAAAATGAAGATTGGATAACCCTGATTCAGTTATGGAAGTACTCGCTCCTGCACATTTGTCATGTAATAGAAAATGTCAACGACAACAAACTTAACAATGAATGGATATCGGGTGCGGATCAGAAAGTGAGTCTGCAATCAATGATTATTGATTTCCCGACACATCTTAAGTTGCACCTCTCTGAAATAGATGAATTGATCAATAAAAAATAAAACCATTATAAGTAAGTTAGCCATAAGCATCTTAAAACGAATGAATATTTTATTCAGACCTATGGTAAAAAGCGATTGGGAAAAAGTTGCTGAAATATATAAACAGGGAATTGACACAGGGAACGCAACATTTCAGCAAGATATTCCATCGTGGGATGAGTGGAATTCAGGACATCTGAAAACCTGCAGAATTATTGCAGATATTGATAAGGAAATCGCAGGGTGGGCTGCGCTGACTCCTGTCTCTGGACGTTGCGTTTATGCCGGGGTTGCTGAGGTAAGTGTTTATGTTTCAAACGAGCACAAAGGCCGGAAGATCGGGACCAAACTTCTTGAAATACTAATATCTGAAAGTGAAAAAGAAGGGTTGTGGACTTTACAGGCTGGTATTTTCCCTGAGAATACGGCAAGCTTAAAACTTCATGAGAATCTTGGTTTCAGACAAGTTGGCTATCGCGAGAAAATCGGTAAAATGAGCGGAATCTGGCGGGATACAATATTGCTTGAACGCAGGAGTAAAACAGCAGGTACAATTTAGAACAGAACAGTATTACCCTATGAAAATCTGGTTTTTCCATTGCGGGTATATTCGAAATCCCAGGTCATGGTTTAATGAATTTTGGAATAAATTTTTTCTCTGAAAATAAAGTCGACGTATTAATTAATGCTAAGTGCGAATAGGCTTGGGGGAAATTCCCCAGAAGCCGTTTTGTATCAAAATCAATATCTTCACTAAAAAGACCTAAATGGTTTCCGCAGGTCAGAAGATTTTCAAAAATATTTCTTGCTTCTTCCTTCATTCCTATTCTGAACAAAGCCTGAATTAACCAGAAAGTACAAATCGTAAAAGAGGATGCAGGCTTGCCAAAATCGTCAGAGTTAATATATCGATAAACTAATCCCTTATGAAAAAGAGTATTTTTAACAGCTATCACTGTCTTTTTATACTTAGGATCATCTGCCTCAATAAAGCCATACTCAGCCAGGAGCAACAATGAGGCATCAAGCTCTGAATTACAATAGGTTTGCGTAAAAGTCTGCAATTCTTTGTTCCATCCTTTCTTCAATACCTCTTCTTTAATGTCATTTGCTATACCCCGCCATGTTTCAGCGTAGTAAGTTTTATTAAGTGCCCCTGCTATTTTCGCAGCCCTGTCCATTGCAACCCAGCACATTACTTTTGAGAAAACATAATGTTTTTCTTCAGAACGTATTTCCCAGATACCTTTATCAGGTTTTTCCCAATGAGTGGATATTGTACGGCAAATATTGCGCACAACCTCCCAGATATCTTCAATCTCATCTAATGTCCCCGGAAAATACTCGTAATACTGGTAAATAACATTCAGCAAATAACCGAAAACATCATTCTGCCTCTGTGAAAACGCAGCATTACCAATTCTTACCGGTTTTGAGTTTTCATAACCATCCAGGTGAGAAAGTTCTGTTTCAGTTAGTTCCCTTTCGCCTCTGATACCATACATTATCTGAAATGAATCGTTCTTTGATTTAAGTATGCCTTTTAAATAACCTAAGAAACGCTCAGCAGAATAGTAATGGCCCATTTTCAGCAATGTTTCTATCGACATGGAGGCGTCGCGTAACCAACAAAAACGGTAATCCCAGTTCCGTACCTCACCAATAGTCTCCGGAATACTGGTTGTCAATGCTGCCAAGACAGCACCGGTAGGCTGAAAAGACATAATTTTTAATACCAATAGACTCCTTATTATCTCTTCATTATACTTCTCATATTTCTTTGAACGGTTTGTCCAGTTAAGCCAGTATACTTTTGTACGCTGGAATTCGAGATAGACCCTTTTAATATCAATATCAATCAGCTTTTGGTTATACGATAACAATAGAAACTGATGTTGTGTAATTGTAATTTCCTTTGAATCCAGAATATCATTGAAATTTAAACTGGAATAGAGATATATACAATCTGTCGGTGTAACCATCGAATAAGTTCTTATATAATTATCCTCAGTTATATTTGAAACCTCTTCTCTTGCATAATTAAAAACGGGATTATATCTGACTTTAAAAGATGGAGCACCCGATATATATTTAATATAACGATAAATTTCTGCCGGTGCAAAATAGTCATCTCCCATAAGTTTGTAGCGAGGCATAAAGTCAATTATCTCAAATGTGCCCTCAATCGATTTATATTCTGTACATAACACATTTGTCCAGATTATATACTTCTGGGAAATTGTATATTTATCATCCACAACAATACTAAAGAAACCACCTTTGTCGTTATCAATAAGCTTGGCGAATACGGAAGGTGAATCGAAATCGGGAAGACAACACCAGTCAATACTCCCCTTATCAGATATCAGGGCTGCACTCCGGCAATTTCCAATAACACCATAATTCAGGTTATTCATAGTAACATTTCTTTTATTGTTGTTAAACCATTTTCACTTTGAATGCAGAAATTACATACAGAGGAACCAGAACAAAGATACTAATGAATTTTTTCACGCAATGAGAGCATCCGGCATAAAAGGTAATTTTAAAAATTTCTTTTACCTGCAAACATTTGGTATATTTGCTTTTGCACTATACTATCTTTGCTTTTTAGATGCAAAGAAGAGAGATTTTCAATCCTGAATTTTATGGATAATTCAGAAATAAAACTTTTGATTGAAAAATATAATAAAGCAACAGATAAATTGGTTTTGCTTGATTATGACGGAACATTGGTCAACTATGAACTTATACCAGATAATGCACGGCTGCCGGAACATTTAGCTGATATTTTAATCCAGCTGATTGACAAACCACAAACAAAAGTATTTATAATATCGGGCCGAAGCCATAAGGACATTGACAAATTATTAGGTCGTCTGCCAATATCCATTATTGCAGATCATGGAGCTATGGTTAAAGAAAACGGGGTATGGGAAAATCAAATTATTGATAAGTGCTTATGGAAAAAAACAATTTACCCATTATTAGATCAGATTACACTGACATGTCCAAAATCATTTATTGAGGAAAAACTTTTTTCATTAGCATGGCATTACAGAAATACCGAATCACAATCAGGATATACTCATTCAAGAGAATTAATCAGCATTTTAGAAAATATAATTGACCTTTACGAATTAAAAATACTGGATGGCAACAAAGTAGTGGAAATAATGGCTAAGAATATTGGGAAAGGAAAAGCTGTTAAAAAGTTCTTTAACCCGGACGAATATGATTTTATTTTGTCAATCGGAGATGATGCCACAGATGAAGAAATGTTTGAGTTTTTTTTGAAGAACACTAATGCTTTTACAGTTAAAGTCGGAGACGGCTACACATTGGCAAAATACAAACTTGACAGTGTCAAAGATGTTGTGATGCTTTTAAAACAATTATCCGAATGAGATTAACTCTTGCACTTGTGCTTTCAATTATTGTTGCTGTTGGCCTGGTAGCGTTTGGCTTTACTTTTTACCAGATATCAACCGAAAGAACAAAACTGAATAATGAACTTGAATTACGAACGAAACAGGTTTCAGAGGAGATATTTCACAGCAATACATTTTCCTTTGAACACATTAATAAAGAAAATATTAACCATTTTGCTGACAGTATCTTTAAAAGATACAATCTGATGGGTATTGCAATTTATTACAACCACGACAGTTTAATAAGCAACTATGCTTCCCGAAATATAATCAGCCACTCCCTGGGGTTCATATCACAGTCGATAGTAGCTGACACTTCTCTCGGAAATTTCATTACAGTAGATGGTTCTAAAATATACGAGTATATCCAACCGATAGAAAGAGATGGGAAATCCAACAATGCAGTTATTTTTTATAATGATGCCGAATACATTGATAAAGTAATCAGCAGTATCTGGTTTCGCAATTTCATACGCTGGTTCATTCAGGCATTTTTCATATCTGTAGCTACAGTACTGATAATACGCTGGGGCATTTTCAGACCAATAAATAAAATTGTTGACTGGGTAAAAGCTGTGCGGACAGGAAACATGGAACTTCTAAAAAAGCAACCTCCTGTTAAATTCCTCGCCCCGTTGCATAAGGAGATTGAGAACATTGCTAAAGCCATGCAGGAAGCTAAAGCCACTGCAGAAGAAGAAGCACGTCTGAGAACAAGTTCAGAAGCCATATGGACACCCGAACGACTGAAGGTGGAAATGGAAAACCTTTTGCATAAAAAGAAAATGATTGTTGTTTCCAATCGTGAACCTTATATGCACATTCATGAAGGCAGTGAAATAAAATGCATTGTTCCGGCAAGCGGGATGATTACTGCAATGGAACCTATACTGAAAGCGTGCAGCGGATTATGGATAGCATCGGGTACAGGAGATGCTGATAAAGATACCGTAAATAAATATGACAAAGTTCAGGTTCCACCCGAAGAACCAAAATACACTTTAAAAAGATTATGGCTTACAAAAGAAGAAGAGAATCACTTTTACTATGGATTCTCGAATGAAGGATTGTGGCCACTTTGTCATATTGCGCATACACGTCCCAATTTCAGAAATGATGACTGGCAATACTATAAAAAAGTGAACAATGATTTTGCCAAAGCCGTACTGGATGAAACAAAAGATGAGGAACAACCCTATATTTTAATTCAGGATTTTCATTTTGCACTGCTTCCTGAACTTATAAAGAAGGAAAAACCCAATGCCAAAGTTGCTATATTCTGGCATATTCCATGGCCTAATCCCGAATCATTTGGTATTTGTCCCTGGCAAAGAGAAATATTACAGGGTATGCTTGGCGCTGATTTAATTGGGTTTCATACTCAGTATCATTGCAACCATTTTCTTGAGACAGTAAATAAAGTACTTGAATCAAGAGTCTTATGGGAGAGTTTTTCAGTAAAAATGGCAGGTCGGACTACTTTTGTCAAACCTTTTCCTATCAGTATAGCTTTCACTTTAAAAGATTATGATAATAATTCACCTACCATAAACCCATCCCTGTTGCTGGAAGGACACGGCATATCTTCACAATTTCTTGGCATAGGTGTAGACAGGATTGATTATACAAAAGGCATAATTGAAAAGTTTCTTGCTATTGAACGGTTTTTGGAAAAGAATCCATCATATAAGGGAAAATTTACTTTTGTCCAGATAGGTGCCCCAAGCCGGTCTCTTCTGAAAAGCTATTCCGACATGGAAATTGCTGTGGAAAATGAAGCTAACAGAATCAACCTGCGTTTCAGGTCAAAAAACTGGAAAGCAATTCTCCTTCTTAAACGGCATCACAGCCACGATGAGATAGCGCCATACTACTCTTCAGCAAATTTCTGTATGGTAACATCGCTTCATGATGGAATGAACCTTGTGGCAAAAGAATTTGTTGCTTCAAGAAATCAAAATGACGGGTCTCTAATACTCAGTCGTTTTGCCGGAGCGTCTCAGGAACTTCAGGGAGCGATAATTGTAAATCCTTACGACATAGAAAAATCAGCAGATGCAATTAAATTAGCTCTGGAAATGACCTTGGAAGAACAGAATTCGCGAATGAAACAAATGAGACTGGTAATAGTCAGACATAATATTTATTCCTGGGCGGCCAGCTTATTAAGAACAATGGCAAATATTGAATAATCAAAATTAGCCCGGAAAAACAATATCACCGCATAATTTTATAAACTAAATTTTTAAATTTGCGAGGCTAAAATATTTATTATTATGAAAGAACTAGTACGTTGTCGACCATGTGGTTTTGTAATGGATGCTGATAAGTTAGGAGATGTATGTCCGGCATGCGGACTTCCCAGGAAAGTTTTTGAACCTTACAGGGAAAAGGTTTCCCGTAACAGGTTACTATTGCTGAATTTAGATCTTCATCCTATTGTTATACATCTTTCCCAGGCACTCGTAATCGCTATTCCACTGCTAGCTATTCTGACTAACTTTTTTAGCCATTTTCAACCTGAAATTCTGAAAAGCGTTCTGACGTTCTCTGTGTTTGTTTTTCCATTTACTCTTATTCTTGCAATAATTACAGGAGTAATTGACGGATTAACCCGGTTTAAAACACTCAGAACTCCCCTGCTGAGAGTCAAAATAATCTTCAGTCTTATTATTTTATTTTTATCTGTCGCACTTTTCTTTGTAGCACCACATGAAGACAAGTATGTGATAACTATAATTTTAAGTATTCTATGCCTTGGTGCAGGTGTTCAACTTGGCTTATGGGGTAAAAAACTTATTAATGTTATTTTACCAGGTACTTATCCTCAGAAGAAAGGCAATAAAGAGGGCAAATCAAAGGAGGGTACACCGGAATAATTAATAAGTGCTAAGTTCTGTCTGTTTGTAAAAGATGATAAATTCACACCTTAATAACTCTTGTCAATACAGCCGGAACCTGAATCAGATCATAATCATTTGTATAAACCAGAAATTTATCGTTCCAGATCGGATTGAACTTCTCTTTATATTCTCTCTGCCCTTTATAATGAGAGAAAGAACGGATCTTTTCATAGGCGAACTTCATTGATTTTCCCGTGAAATTGTGAGGATCATCAAGTCCCGACATCGGTGCAAATCCAAGGTTTACATATTGAATTCCCTGAGTTCTGAAATATTTGAAGAGCTCTATAAGAATATAATCCATAATTCCGTTGGGTGCATCAGCTGTCTTTCTCAACAGATCATATGTACCCTCATTTTTAACATAGTCAGGTATGATATTTAAAAATGCAATTATCTTTTCTTCCCTGGTTTCAACTGTAATGATTGTTTGTTCCTTTATCTCTTTTTCAACAAACATTCCCTGAGAAAAAATAATTTCATTTCTCTCTGTAAGTTTTAGCCATTCCTCGCTTACAGCCTTAATTTTCTGGATCAGACCATCACGCAGAGGAGGAGTATTAATATGCGTGGTATAACCCTGCTCCGAAATTTTATTCAGCGCGTTTCTGATAGATTTTCTCTCTCCTCCTTCAAGTGAAAAAGTATTAATATCAACAACACCCTCCTGTCCTAGGAAAAGACTCTTCATTGATAATTCTTTATAGATCGGCAGGCTCTCCTTTGGCACCCTGTAATAGATCTCTTTAAGTCCGTTATCGTAACAATATTTACTGAAAGATGTGATACAATTTTTCATCGACTCGCTATTTTCTGCCACCGGATTTTCGAGTACAACTGCAAAATTTCTGCTTATACGGTAGGCGATATAAGCATTAACCTCTGATGGTGCAAATATAAATTTGTCGGAATATGTTTTGAAAAAATCAAGTGAAGAATTTCCAAATTGCTTTGTAAGAGATCTTGCCCTATCAATTTCATCCTCTGTAGGTGTAATCCTGTAAACATATGGCCTGACTAGTGAATAAACAAGGAAGGATATAGAGGCAAACCCGCTGATCTTGATGAGATAGATAAAATCACGTGCGAATGAATCATAAGGAACAAGATCGCGGCTGCCAATCAGAAAAAAATTCTGTAGTGTATAACGGAATGATTGAAAAATACTAAAGTCAATTTGAAAATGCTTTTTATCAAGGAAATAGAATCCTGCCACACCATATATCAATACAGCTATAATACTTAACAGGGCGGTTTGTAACCCTACTGTTCCGAGCTTTGGATTTGCTTTAACATAGTACTCTTTTCTTGTAGCCAAAAGAGAGCCCGTAATCAGAAGCGCTATTGTAGCTTCTTCATAATCAATGCCTTTAGCGATATGCCCAAACACTGAAATGATACTAAGTGCAATTGCAAACCACCACGCNGTTCTTAATCCCCTTAGCATGAAAGCCGCTGTTACCAGAAGAAAAAGCCCGGCAATNAGAACAAAACTGTTTGAGAAACTTACTAAATCAATGAGTAAATAATCCTTTAAAATCAGAAGCCTTTCAGGGAGAGCAGGAGTAAGTACTGATATTATNTTCAAAATACCAAGNGCAAAAATCAAAACTGCAGGGAAAATCCTTAAAATAATTTTTTCAACCTTCANTAGAAAACNTAATATTCCTGCAAAAAGAGGAAGCCAGAATTCAAAGAATCTGAATAGCAGGGTTACTGCCATCGATTCAACATTTCCGAATCCAGATTGTATAAGAACATAAGTCATTGACACCTCAATTGCTCCGAGTCCACGCAGAAAAGGAGATATAATCAGGAATAATACCACAACTATATAGGCCATAATAGCCGCTGACAACGATGCCGGAAAATTAAGGGCCATCATTGATATATATACATGAAGTATCCCGATGAATTCAATAACCAATGATGTAAGGATTGTATTTAAAAATTGTATCCTGTTAATTTTGTTGGTACTCATTTCGTCAAAGAATAATACTGCCTTTGGATACATCTTTAAGAACCATAAGTAAATGGCTCTCTTCTTTATGAGTGAATAATAAATGAAAATGAATATAATCAGAATCAGGATGACTCCGCCAAGTGCATACCATTTTCCCATACCAATATTCCCTTCTGCGACTACGAAAAGGAAAGCAGGTACTGCTACGATGACCACAGATAAAATACCAACAAAAGCATAAATAGAAGAGGCCAGATAAACCTGCGTTTTGGAAATTCCATTTTTTTCAATTTCACTGTTGAAAAATGCCAGTGAAGTTACTCCTCCGGCAGGAAGGAAAACACTAATGAAATTTCGCTTGAGAAATAAAATTATTGCATCCCACAACTTAATCCGGGTATTAATCGTAGCAAAAGAGGTGACATACATTAACCCCTGAATAAATATATAGAATATTACAAAGCCGAGACCAATTATTACCCAATACAAACTTGCTCCGGAAAGTGCAATCCTGACATTTCTTAATTCTGCTTTCTCATGACTGATAAACCAGGCTGCCATGAAGATAAACAGTGCTGCAAAAATGAATTGTGCAACGAGTTTCCCATTTTCAGTAAGTAATACAAATGCTTTTCCCTTAAAGAAGTTCCTAATTCGGGTTGATGATTTTTCCGTTACCATAAGCTTCAATAAAAGTTAAAACGTTCAACTATTTGAAAACAATAATCCTCAGAATGCTTTGTTGTCCTTCATGGTCTGCACTATCAGAGGGACATTAAATTTATAATGATGATCACCAGGTATTTTTTTAATTTTTACTGTGGTACCAGTCAATAAACCCTGAATCTGAGCTTTTTCTCCCTGTCCGAATATTATAAGAGTTGGTACAATCTGCATTTTATTAATCTCATCAGGTACATTGTAAGTATTCCGTTGATTACCAATTCCGAGCATATTCGAAATATGGATCTCAAAGTCAGTATTAATATCAGGAGATAAAAGAACTGCCGAGACATGTGATTTCATCTCGTCCGGCAGCCTGTTAACAATGAATGGAACTATTTCCGCACCAAGGGAATAACCCATTAACAAGAATCTGTTTCTACCCCATATCCTGCCATAATAATTCAGAATTTTTACAATATCCCCGGATGTTTCTTCCGGAGATTTCCTGTTCCAGAAATACTTTTTTGAGTCAAGACCTATCGTTGGAAGCCCAAGTCCTGCAAGNTTGTCAGCAATTGATTGTTCGAAGCCATACCATCCTCCGTCNCCAGATATAAGGAATACAATAGGAGCATCCTTATTAACATACTTTGAATTTGTGATTTTAACAGGAAGATNCTTAACCTGATCAATATTCAGGTCAGCTGTCTGATCTTTATCATATCTGTCAATTAAACGATTAAATGCCTCTCNCCACTGTGGCATAAAATCGCTCCATTTCGANAAGCCATGTCCAACATTTGGTAATGTAATNAGTTCCGCATCATTGGTTTTTCTTANAAAATCTGCAACTTCAGAATAATTGCATACCTTATCAAGNTTACCCTGTAAAACGATCCACGGATTTCCAAGTTTTGCATCGGGTTGAAGAAAATAACTTTTACCTGTTATATCAATCTTTTCAGATAATCCGTTTGTCTGACATAACATCCGTGGAAGCTCAATATCCGGACAAAAGCCAAGTGATATTCCGCCAATAAAGGTTCCTGCTCTTGCCTGTGCCAATATTCCGTAAATAAGAGTCGCTCCGCTTGAGTAACCCAGAATTATAGGAGGCTTGTAATTTTGGAAACTATATTTCTTCTCAATTTCTGTAGCTAGTTGCACAAAATCTGCTGCAACATTATAACAGCTGTCGTTACGTTGTCTGAGTTCTTTAAAATACCGAAGGATATCGACACCTACGACCAGGGTATTCATCTTTGAAAATGCTTCAGCAAAACCAACAACTCCGGATTTCCATCCACCATCTCCTGAAATCATTATGGCAACATTCAGAGGAGTATCAGTCTGCTTATAAATAAATACTTTGCCAAATGGAGTAACACTAATAGAGTCACTGGAAGAAATTCCCAGGGATTCAGTGCATGTGATGATGAATCCAAGAAAAATTGCAGAAAAAATTAAACTCCTCATTCTATTTGATCCTGAATTAATTAATGTTAGCTAATAGAGGCATTTGATACTAAATATTTAATCCTTAATTACTAACCTATAAAATTAGTCAAAAAAATATTGGATATACGGAACATTATCTTACTCAAACTGATTTTCCTTCAGATTCGTGTATAAAAAAAACGGCGCCGAATAGCACCGTTCTTTAAAATTGTATACTTCTGTCTTAATTCTTGTGAGGGGAATGAGTCCCTGATGTCTGAGCCATCTTCTTAACGAATTTTCCATCTTTGTCATAAACCAGAGTTTCAGTGGTGGTTCCTTTTACTAAAACTACTTCATAAGTAGCAACATTATTTGTAGTTACTTTTGTGGCTTCCTTAATAGTAAATCCCACATAGTCTTTTGCAACATTGTCAATAATAGCTTTATTGAGATCAGCTACCTTAACGGGGGTACGTACAGTCTGTGCGTTAACAACCAAAATGGTCATCATCAATGTCATAACAATTAATACTCTTTTCATAATTATTGATTTATTTAATTAAACAAATCAAAAGTATTCTGCAATTCTGAAGAGAATCTGAAGTTGGAAATTTTTAACAAAACTTTAATAATTGGGAATTGGTCAGGGTGCAACATTCAAACGATAATTCAGTTTCATCTCATGAATATTCCCTGTGCATCTATAACTGATCTGCATTTTGTATTGTTCAGTGATCTTTTTAACAATTGATAATCCCAGGCCAACAGATTGCAGATTCTCTCCACTTTTATGAAACCTTATAAAAAGTAATTCAGGATCGGTCTTCAAGGGCAATCCGGAATTGGTAACAATCAGAAATTGACTATCAATGTGGCATTTTATGAATCCATTTTCAATATTATATCTGATAGCATTACTCAGAAGATTAGAGATAACCACATCAGCAAGAACCTCATTCATCTCAACCATCCCCTGATCTGAAGCCTCCATCTCAACCCGTATACCTTTGATCTCCATTATCTCTCTGTAGTTTTCAAGATAGGTTTCAATTATCTGCCTGAGTGAGACAGGTCTCCTTTCGTGGAAATATTGATTCTCAATTTTTGAGATAAGCAATAATCCCTGGTTCAGTTTAAATATCCGTGAAGTGGCTTCATTAATTGACTTAATCAGACTTAAACTATCTTTTTGAAGTTTTTTGTTTTGCATCAGCAGCTCCATTTTAGACCTGATTATAGCCAGAGGAGTCTGAATCTCATGAGCCGCATTCTCATTGTACTCTTTCAGGTTAAGGTAATCAGTCCGCATTTTCTGAGTCATCCTGGAAAAAACTCTGTTGAGTTGTTGAAATTCAATAATATCGGTTTCCGGAAGATCCAATGGTTTATCAGATAATATATCAAAATTACCTGCCGTGTGGACCGAAATATAAAATGGATGCCATAATTTTTTGGAAATAAGATAGTTAATAAGTATCGATATTAGTAATAGAGAAAAAAACAGACTAAACATATACAAACTGATCGCGGCAAGTAATTCTTGTTTTTCGCTCAAAATCTGGTAAATGCTTATTGTATAACCTTTTTTTCTGGGAGAATTTCCGCAGTAGAAGATTTTTCTGTATGCAAGATCATCTCCCGAATTACTATCTTGTATAAGAGTATCTTTAATTACCTGTAACTGATACGTTGGAGAATTTAACATTTTGACTTCAATAAGATGCCCGAAGGTTGTAGAAAAATCAGGAATCGTATCAGTCTGCTCAATCTGATCCTGAATAATATTTTTTTCAGTAATCAAACTTATATCAATCTGTTTGTAAACATCTTTTCGGATTATGAAATATAAAAATGCACCTCCTGCGCTCATTGCAAGGATAGAGAAAAGGAAAAAATAGTATGTGCTTTTAGTTAATAATTTCAACTATCGATGAATTTATATCCAAATCCATAAATGCACTTTATATAATTCTTACCATTAGCTGTCAGAATTTTTTTGCGGAGGTTCTTGACATGAGTATACACAAAATCAAATGAATCAGTAAGAGTTACGTCATCACCCCATAAATGTTCTACTATTGATTCCTTTGTTATTATCCTGTTACTGTTAGTCATGAAAAATACCAGCAAATCATATTCCTTCTTTGTGAGATTCAGGAGCTTATCATTAACATAGGCCTGGTTATCAGAAGTGTTGGCGGTGATCTCGTTAAAGGTGATCACATTCATACCCAGGAAATTATTCCGCCGGTAAATTGAATTGAGCCTTGCACTTAATTCTGCAAAATGAAATGGCTTGGTAAGATAATCATCAGCGCCTATTCTTAAACCGATAAGTTTATCATCCAGAGAGCTTTTGGCAGAAAGTATTAGTATTCCATCGGATGCTTTGTTTGCTTTAAGTTCTTTGATAAGATCCAAACCATTTCCATCAGGTAATCCTATATCAAGAATAATACAATCATATCTATTGTCGGACGACTTATCAAAAGCCTGATTAAAGCTCTGTGCAATTTCACAAATATGGCCTTCCTGCTTCAGATAGTCATTGATTGAATTACATAGCGACCTGTCATCCTCAACTATTAAAATCTTCACAACTTCTAAATAATAAGTAAAATTAATATTCTCTTTTTCTTCTACTGCTAAAAATCACGGAAATTTATATGAGCACATAATCAGAGCTTACATACGGTGCTCATTTCAATAATATTATTTTATACACGCAGACTTCCTCCCTGTGCAGAAGAACTGAAGACATCTCATTACAAACCAACACACTTAATATCAATGAAGGTGCATTGTTCATATTTTAGAGACAAAACAAATGTCAATATTGGAATAGATATGAAGGTATTCTTATTGCTTACCCTTACAAATATACTTTGTCACAAGTAGTATTTCAGAAGTCGACATGCTCGTTTTGCATATCTGAAACGGATCATGATATTTTTTGCCGTCTGATAAGTGAAACAAGATATCTCGATTTGAATTGCTGACTTGCAAGAGCCTGCTTTACAGGGGGTAATTTCAGGATGACGCCCAATACAGCCGCCAAAGCCCTGTGGCTGAACATAACCCGGTTATCGAATATAAGGTTTTGCAGTTTACCTCTTTCAATCGCCATCATAACAACCTTATGAACTGAATTGACAGGTGTGATGACCCTTTCCTTACGCTGACACAGGGTTATGGCATTCTTTTGACAGCCTTTAAGACAGACACCACATCCAAGGCAAATTTCCTGATCTGTTTTTGCTTTCTTTCTTTGTGGTTTATCAGGATCATTGGCAGAGACAAGGGCAATTGCCTCCACCGGACATAATGAAACACATTTGCCACAGCCATTGCAGTTTGCTTCTATAATAACAGGAAAAAAGTTAGAAGTGTGTACCGGATTAAGAAATCCGAATCGTCGTGCAGCTATCAGTGCTTCGCAACAACAACCACAACAATTACAAATAAAGTTCACCTTTTCCTGCACATTTTCGCCGAACTGTATAAGATTAAAATCACGGGCTTTTTGTAACAGATCAATACCTTCAAAAGAATCAACTTTTCTTGCAATGCCATGTCGGGTCAAGGAATCTGCACACTCATTAAATGTCATGCAGATATCCATAGGAGCATCACAGTTTTTACCCAGATGCTCCATCTTGTGCCGGCAATAACAAACTCCGATCCCTATAGCCGATGCAGTTTTTACAACTTCAGAAGCTCTCTCGTAATCAAGTACATGAAGTGCATTTTCTCCCGAAAGAACCTCCTCATTGACGTAAACTCTGCCCAACTGAGTTTCTCCTGTAGTAAAAAGGTCTTTAATAAAATCCTCTTCTACATTCATATACTGATAGAAGAGATCAGAAAGAGTTTTTTGATCAATATCATTTCTGTAACGCATCAGAGAAAATTCAAAAAAACCTGCCATTGGAGGAGGCATGGAGTACATAACACCTGCATCTCCCTCAGAATCAATTAATAACCCTTTATCCGCAAGATCATTTAAGATACCCCGGGCTGTTTCTTCTTTGATTTTCCATATTCCTGCCGCTTTTTTAGCGTTAAAAGGTTTTATTGGCAATACTGAAACAAGTCCGGCTTCCTTTTCTGAAAAAAGGATTTTTAATATTTCAAACAGGAGGTCTGAGGCAACTGCACCCTGTGGAAAAAGATTTATTCTTTTTGACAGGTTTTGATAGTTATTGTATTTTATGGTGTTGTGATGTGCCATAAATTAAAAGGTCTTTTCAATTATATTACCAAATGTAGAACTTTTTTGTAGCATTTAACAGGAGTGCAGATACTGTTTGTATTGAGTATCATCTGAAACGCGAAACCGCAAGGGTTGCTGACATTTCCTGATTTAAGATTAGCAAGCTTATTGTAACACAGAAACCGAAAATAAATTTTGTTATCTCTACAGGTTTGCATAAATTTGATATACAGGTTTGTCCACATCGCAACTGACTGTCAATGTATGGTTTCCAAATACTGAATGGTTAATTGCAAGATCATTATAAATGCCAACAATTATGAAAACCAGGTTTCTAAAAGCATTAAAATTTTTAGCAATTATCTTAACTTTCATTGTGGTTATGCTGCAAGCATGCAATTCTTATTATTTTCGGTCTAATTATAAAGAAACGAATAGCTTATTGCACGAAACAAATAACCTTAAAAAAAAGCAATTTCTGAAAGCCCATCTTAAGAATGGAGATGTCTGTATCTTTAAAGATACCTGGCAGATCGATACAACATTAAACATTGTAACCGGAAATGGAATCACCTATGATTTCAACAGACAAAAAAAATATGAGGGTAGCCTATCCACACCAATAGACAGTGTGGCGATTTTTGAAACCAACAGGAAATTAGTTAAACCTGAAGAGGGTCGGATTGCAGCTCTATGTATCATGGCTGGAGTAGATGTGATCCTAGGGATAATTTGTATTACCACTCCTAAAGCCTGCTATGGATCATGCCCTACATTTTATCTCAATGAAAATGATGATGTTCATTATGCTGATGCCGAGGGTTTTTCCAATGCAATTTCACCATCCCTGGAAAATTTTGACATAGATGCTTTAAATAACAAAATTCCTACCGACAGTACATTTTCAATTAGAATGAAGAATGAGGCTCTGGAAACTCACTGTGTTAAGGATGTAAAACTATTGGCATATCCAAGAAAATCAAATGAACGGGTATATCAGAGCCGTACAAATGATTTTTATCTATGTAAAAATATATATGAGATAAATGATGCCAGTGACGACGAGGGAGATATTACCGGATTGCTGAGAAATGATGACAGACAGGAAAGGTTTAGTCTTGCAGATCAGAACAATTTAAGCAGTAAGGAAGACATTTACCTGAACTTTGAAAATGTAGAGTATAATAATGATTTAGGACTTGTTGTAAGTTTCAGACAAACCCTTATGACAACATATCTGATGTACTCTGCAATTGGTTATATGGGCGATGAGGTAGGAGATATTTATGCAACCCTGGAGAATGGGAAAAACTCAAGAAAAGAATTTGGAGGAAATCTTTACAAAGAATTAGGAGATATTGATGTGTACGTCTGGAATGATAATAACAAACAATGGGACTTCCAGGGAGGCTGGTATGAGACAGGACCAATTTCTTTTAATCATCAGATTCTTCCAATAAAAAATAGAGTTGAGAATCATAGTGTCAAAGTTAAACTTGTTATGAATAAAGGATTGTGGCGTCTGGATTATTTTGCATTGACAAATATTAAAGAAAAAGTAAAGCCTTTTGAAATTCCACCAGATATGGTTTTGAAGAATGACAAAGCAGATCCTAATGCTTTGCTACTTATTATAAACCCGCAAAAATATCTTATTTCTATGCCTGGCAGTGTATACAAGTTTAATTTCACACTTCCTCAGCGAGGCACTGATTATGAACTGTTTCTCTATACAAGGGGATACTATCTAGAATGGATGAGAGAACATTGGCTAAAGGACAAAGATTTGCTGGCTTTGCATCAGATGTTTGATAATCCAAAGAAATATTTAAAACAGGAAGCATTCTGGTATAAAAAATATGAGACACAAATGGAACAGGAATTCTGGAATTCAAAAATAGATACAAAAAAATCTTCGTACTATGAAAACTAAACCAGGTCTATATATTGGGTTGATTATTTTGATTCTCTGTGGGTGCAAAACTGCTAAATATTTACCGCAGTCAGAAGCAATAGATATTAATGAATATGGTTCTTTTATTAATGTAAGCCTGACAAACAAAAAGACAATAAATGGCGAATTACTTTCAGTTAAAGATGGGATCTTGACTGTTCTAACTGATTCCGCCACAAACAAAAAAGCAGTTACAATTCCTGTAATACTGGTTAAAAAATTTTATTTGTTATATGCCAGACCTAAAAATTATGGCTGGACAATTCCTGTTTATGCGGCAAGCACTTTGTTGCCTTTTCCCGATCCGGCAGGTGATGATTTTATGCCATTTCATGGATTTTTTGCTCTCCTGACAGTTCCAATAAATTTGATTGTAACTTCCACTGTTGTAAGAAATTCGTTCAGGTACAACAATGCATCCATTACTTATGAACAATTAAAAATGTTTGCAAGGTTTCCTCAGGGAATTCCTGCAAATATTAATATTACTAGTATAAAATAGATTTAACTGGATATTGACCATCTGCGACCGGACATATTGCAATTAACATATCAACCAGGTAATTAGCATATAATCACAATTAATGTGTTACATATTATCCTGTAAAGTATAAGTCAGTGTTAAAAGGATTTCTTAAATGACTTATGTTTCTTCCTGTTTTCATATTTTTTGTGAGTTTTAGTCATTTTCTTCGACTTGTGCTTAGAGTAGTACCCTTTATTCCTGCCAAGTTGCGTATTATCAAGAAGCATCAATCCTCTCAACTCTGAATGGCTCTTTCTGCCCGATGAGCACCCGGACAATGAGGCTGCAAGTGCCACAATTATGAAAGCAGATATGATAAACCTAATCATGTTTCCGACTTCTTTAATATACAGAAACAATATACAAATATCGTAAATCCCAAATAAATTCGATCAGAAATGCAGCAAGTATGGTACCTTTAAAAAACATGAGTGATTATTGTACCTGCCACATCTAAAACGGTTAAAAGATATAATTCTTACACTTTATGGCAAGAAATCGGTTTGTATGTAACCATTACTTAAATAAAGGAGACAATCCGTTTGCTAATCTGAAAGAATCCAATATGTTGATTCTTAAGTTGAAATATAGCTTTTAGTATTTATGGGATAATTTATATCTTGCATTATTGAGAACAAAAGAGCAGACATGGTACCGAATTCCATTCTGAATTAATCGGAATATTTTCAAAAATGACCGGAAGGTTAAAAATATTAATCAAATGCACTTTTCTGTGTTTATGTTTGAGTACATTTTCAACAAATGCACAGATACTTCAGGATACTAATTCATTGAACCTGATAAAGAAAGAGATTGATTACATATATAATTTTCAGTTTAATAATGCCCGTGATATTCAATCGAAAATCAGCAGTTTATATCCGGGACATCCGATAGTATTTCTTCTGAATGGAATAATGACATACTGGGAGAACTATCCTATGCTTTCTACAACTTCTGCACGCGATTCTTATGAAGAAGATATGCACCGATGTATAAGCTTGTGTGAAAATACTAAAAACTCTTCGTATGAACCTGAATACTTACTTGCCAATTTATGTGCAAGAGGGATGCTTTTGATGTTTTACGCTGACAATGATCTTATTTTGGAAGTCATCCCTCTCACAACAAGTACCTATCAGTATTTGAGGCGTTCTTTTGATTTTGCATCTGTATGTACTGATTTATATTATTTTACAGGCGTCTATAATTATTATCGTGAAGCTTATCCTAAAGCCTATCCTGTATATAAGCCTCTTGCCCTTCTATTTCCTGTTGGAGACATGGAAACAGGATTAGAGCAATTGAAGTCAGTAGCTGTAAACTCAATTGTTTTAAGAGCAGAATCATATTTTTTACTTACATGGATTTATTCGAATTTTGAGAATAACTATACTGAGGGTTTAATCTACTCCAGGTCACTACATGAATTGTACCCTGATAATGTTCTTTATCTGGCTTTATACATAAAAAATCTTTTATTAATGAGACAGTATGATGAAGCTGAAAAACTGATCAAAGAGGCACCTGATGAATCAGTTAATAAATATTTCCAGGCTCAGCTCTTCATCTTCAGAGGTATTTTAGAAGAGAAAAGGTACCTTAATTATGATCTGGGTAAGGAGTATTATAAAAAGGGGATTAGAGACATTTCCAATTTTGCTGATTACGGGAATGAATATGCAGCATACGCCTATTATGGTCTGAGTCGCATAAGTCTGGCAAACGGGGATAAGCATACCGGCAAAATTTACAGGAAGAAAGCAATGGAGCTGGCTGATTTCAAAAAGATCAATTTTGATAAATAGACTCCTTCATGAGGAAATAAGTTTTAATTAATACAAGACTAAGTACATATTAATGACCTTAATGAGGTTGTCCGGTCAATGAAAAAATATTATTGCCATTTAAATAACCATGTTTTGAAGATTTTTCATTATCAGATAAGATTCATCCACTCCTTAAAATAAAAAGTCCCGCAGATCAATGATCTCGGGATTTACGAATTTAATAAGTGTCGCAGAAAATATTTCCTGTCAGATAATGGTTAAGCTTCAATGATTTTAAGTTTAGATCTTTTGTGCAACCATTTGACTCAAACCTGTTTCAAACTCTATCCTTGAAATATTTTTAAATCCTGCAATATTTAACATTTTCGAAACTTCCTGCTCTGTAAAGCAATCTCCCGATTCAGTCCCAACGAGCATATTAATTGCAAAAACAGCTCCGGGTAATGGTTGTGTTCTGTCATTGTTCATTATCCAGTCCTGAATTATAATTCTGCCTTTTTTATTCAAAGAGATAAAACATTTTATTATTAAATCCTGATTCACCTCCAGTGAATTGCTATGAATTATAGCTGATAAAAATATTAAATCGAATCCTACTGGCAGCACATCCTTTGTGTAATCACCGGCACAAGTCTTAATTTTATCTGAGAAGCCTTCTTTCTCAAGAAATTTTTTTGTTATAGGTACAACATTGGGCAAATCAAAAACAGTAGCTTCAATTTCAGGTTTTTTAGCTATAAATTCCATAGAATATGCACCAGAGCCGCCACCGATATCCAAGATGGATTTAATTTCTGACAAATCAATAACTGCCAGTTGTTCCGGAGCCTGTTTTTTTGCTCTGTCGTGCATCGCATTAATAAAAGGGAAAAGCCATTCCTCTCCTCTTTCATTTATTTCTGAAGGATGGGCTGAGGTGCCTGTCTTTATAACCCGGGTAAGATTACTCCATGTATTCCAGAGATGATTTGAATGCATCAGGCCTCCCAGATAATTTGAACTTTTTTGTGAGAGAAAATTAAAACTTTCTGGTGTATTAAAGAACAGATTACCTTGCTTTGAAAGAAATCCTAACGACACCAGTGCATTCAAAAGACGTTCGCAGGCATGTTCATCTAAATGCAACTTGTTTGCAATTAGATTGTTCGTTGTTCCGGATTCATCAATATTTGTAAATATCTCCAGCTCAAAGCCGCTTAATAAAATTCTGCTTTTTTGAAAAGAAGAAGCAAGTTCTCTGATAGTATTTGGATTCATGGTATTTGATTTAGATCTAAGATGTTCAGGATTGAATTTAATACCCTGAACTGATTCTCAATTCTCACTTAACCTTTATGGAATATGCTGCTATATAATCACCATGTCTTAAAAACAATCTTCCCTTATCTATCACAGGATGTGCCCAGTACGGACCAGTTCCTTCGGTAAACCTGAATGAGCCTATAATTTCCAGCTTTTCGCTGTTTGGCTTGACAAGTGCTATGTTTCCGTTCTTTTCTTCATAAATATATATCAATCCATCCGCTGATATTATGGAACCCTTATTATTCCAGCCGGTGATCCACATTGTCTTGCCACTGGTCCAATCGACACATATCCATCTGCCTTTTGAGTTACTGTCGTGAGTTGAACTGTAAATATAATTTCCTATCAAAACCATTCCTCCTACATGAGGATTGATTTCCGGATTCTTCCAGACAAGTGATGGTTCGGTACCGTCAAAGTTTATTTTGATCTTGGCAGCAGTCTGACCATATCCATTTGCTGCAAAAAGGAATCCATCGCGGTACAGAGGTGTCTGAATATAGTTCCTGTTACCTCTCTGGTCATTATTCACAGAAGCAAAATTGAATTTCCATAACAGCTTGCCATTCAAAGCATTTACTCCGATAATATATGTAGCAGTATGAGTTACAATCACTTTCATCCCTTTATCTTCAATCAACAACGGATTTGTATATTGTGTCCCTTCATTTAAAGGGGGAGTCTCCCATACCACACTTCCATTTTCAAGGTTGAATGCCACCATTGATGCCATATTTCCTCCTGGAGTTGCAATTACTTTATTATCGATAACCAACGGAGATTCTGAAATTCCAAACCGTTGTATTTCTGCATTATACTTCTTATAGTAGTTTACCGACCAGGCAATTTTACCATCCTTTGTAAAGCATGCCAGATCACCCTGTCCGCTAATAACCAGTATTTTCCCATTTGAGAAGGTTGGAGTACAACGGCTTTCAGGAAAGCTTACGTTTTTTGTAATATTCCCATACTCAGTTTCCCATTTTTTTTCTCCATTCTGTGTAAAAGCTGTAAGTACATCTTTTTCCCCTTTGG
>JGI20214J51088_10000093_pt1 | contig 59055 bp, 47 predicted proteins | sample WetSurMetagenome_FD_51088 | JGI IMG/M metagenome (IMG submission 51088) | reverse complement strand
GATTTAGGGGTAAAAAGAAAGAGGAGGACTTTTTCAACACCCCCCAGGGGGAAATAAAAAAGATAAAAAATATGACAAAATCACTCAGGTTTCCGGCAATTTTCCTGCTGATCACAGCATTCAGCAGCATTGTATCAGCCCAGAATATCGACCGTATTGAACCCCCATCCTGGTTCACCGGTATGAAAGAGACAGCATTGCAGCTGATGGTTTATGGCAAAGAGATAGGGTCATTNGGTGTTTCTGCTGAATATCCGGGTGTGAAGATCACTACAATTGTCAAAACTGAAAATCCGAATTACCTTTTCGTCAACCTCGACATAAGCAGGCAGGCAGTTCCGGGGGATATCAGGCTGACTTTTACCCGGGGAAAACTGAAGCTTGTGAAGAATTATCCGCTTCTGGCACACCCGTCTGAAGCTGTCAAAGGCTTTGATGCCTCGGATGTAATCTACCTTCTAATGCCCGACCGGTTCGCCAATGGCGATCCGGCTAATGACAATGTTACCGGTATGCTTGAGCAGGCAAACAGGAGCAATCCAAACGGCCGGCATGGCGGAGACCTCAAAGGTATATCGGATCATCTCGATTATATAAAAGACATGGGTGCAACAGGTATCTGGCTGAATCCTTTCCTTGAGAACAATCAGCAGGCATATTCTTATCACGGATATTCAATAACCGACCTTTACCGTGTTGACCCGCGATACGGAAGCAATGAGGAATTCAAAAAACTGATTTCGAAGGCACACAGTATGGGTCTTAAATTAATGATGGACATGATATTCAATCATATAGGTTCGGGCCACTGGTGGATGAAGGATCTGCCTTCATCCGACTGGGTGCATCAGTTCAGCGAGTTTACACGTACCAATTACAGGGCTTCGATATATATGGATCCCTATGCTGCGAAAAATGACGAGCAGCTTATGGAAAAAGGATGGTTTGACAGGACAATGCCCGACCTTAATCAGAACAATCCGCTTGTGGAGGCATACCTTACGCAGAACAGCCTGTGGTGGATAGCAAATTTTGGCATTGACGGCATCAGAATGGATACCTATCCATATCCTGACAAAAACATGATGTCAAGATGGGCCAAAAGAGTCACCGATGAATTTCCCGGGTTTTTCATAGTGGGAGAGGTGTGGTACCAGCAGGAGGCTCTGACTGCCTACTGGTCACTTGGAAAGGTCAACTCAGACGGGTATCAGTCGAATCTTCCCTCGGTAACGGATTTTCCACTGTCGCTGGCGACCCACAGGGGTTTCAATGAACCTGACAGCTGGACCGACGGGCTGGCAAGGTTCTACCTGGTACTTTCTCAGGATTTCCTCTATCCCTATCCTTTCCGGAATGTTATTTTCCTTGACAACCATGACCTACCAAGATTCTTCACTCAGACAGGCATGAGACTTGATATTTACAAAATGGCTCTTTCATTCATACTTACAACCAGAGGCATTCCACAGTTTTATTACGGAACTGAAATAGTTATGCAGGGTGATAAAAACCGTGGTGACGGTTTTCTGAGGGAAGATTTCCCGGGAGGCTGGAGCGGGGATTCAAAAAATGCTTTTACTGCACAGAATTTAGCTCCTTTGGAAAAAGAGGCATTCACCTTTACTAAAAAGCTGCTGAACTGGAGAAGAGATAAGGATGTTATACATACCGGAAAACTCAGGCATTTCATTCCTGAAAATAACCTTTATGTTTATTTCAGGTATAATGAGAAAGAATCTGTAATGGTAATCCTTAACAATAGCGAGAAGGAGTCGCGTACATTAACCCGGGAAAGATATGCAGAAGCAATGGAAGGGTTTACAACCGGCACCGACATAATTACAGGAACTCAGATCAATGATCTGACATCATTCAGTATTGGCCCGAAAACGGCAATGATAATTGAGTTAAGATAATTTTTTAAAAAGTAACGTCACTGTTCCCAAAGTCGGCAAATGGTTTAAAAAAATATTCTATTTTTGGATTTGAAGAAAAAATTAGTTTACTGTTTATTCAATAATATTCAATGATATGAATGTACCTGCAGATTTACTTTATACCAAGGATCATGAATGGATCCGCATCGATGGTGATTTCGCTTTTGTCGGAATAACTGATTTTGCCCAGGGAGAGCTCGGGGATATAGTCTTTCTTGAGATCGAAACGAAGGGAGAGACCCTTAAGAAGGAAGAGGTATTCGGAACAATAGAGGCAGTGAAAACAGTGTCTGATATGTTCATGCCCGTTGGCGGTGAGATAGTTGAAGTGAATCCGGCTCTCGAGGAATCACCCGATCTGGTCAATAAGGATCCGTACGGTAAAGGATGGATGATCAGGATAAATATTACTGATCCATCGGAGATAAAAAGCCTTCTATCAGCTGAGAAATACCAGGAACTGTTATAAAGTCTTTTTTACTTCCACCTGCTGGTAGCCTTCAATAATATCTCCGACTTTAATGTCGTTGAAATTGTTGATGTTAAGTCCGCATTCATAACCGCCCACAACCTCTTTAACGTCGTCCTTGAAACGTTTCAGGGAACCGAGTTCTCCGGTATAAATAACTATTCCGTCGCGTATAACGCGTATTTTTGTGTTTCTTGTGATTTTTCCCTCTTTCACATAACAGCCGGCAACAGTACCTACTTTCGTTACCTTGAATATGTCGCGGATTTCAAGAGTTGCAATTATCTCTTCTTTCATTTCAGGTGAAAGCATACCCTCCATGGCTGCCCTGATCTCTTCGATGGCATCATAGATTATTGAATATAGTCTGACATCAATCTCCTCCTTTTCAGCCAGTTTCCGGGCGCTGAGCGAAGGCCGTACCTGGAACCCCACTATAATTGCATTTGACGCGGCTGCCAGCAGTACATCCGATTCAGATATCTGGCCGACAGCCTTATGGATGATATTAAGCTCTATTTCCGGAGTTGAAAGCTTAATAAGAGAATCGCTTAATGCTTCAACCGAACCGTCAACATCACCTTTCACTATTATGTTAAGCTCCTGGAAGTTTCCGATTGCAATGCGTCTTCCTATTTCGTCGAGAGTAATATGCTTCTGTGTGCGCAGCCCCTGTTCCCTCTGAAGCTGAGCCCGTTTCGTTGCAATATCCTTAGCCTCGCGGTCATTATCCATTACATTGAATTTATCCCCGGCCTGAGGGGCACCGTTCAAACCCAGGATTAGAGCCGGAGTGGCAGGGCCTACTTCATCGACCTTGGCACCTCTTTCATTGTACATTGCCTTTATATGCCCGAAGCTGGCACCGGCAATCATTATGTCACCTACACGCAGGGTGCCGGCTTTAACAAGTACAGTTGCGGTATATCCGCGACCCTTGTCGAGCGATGACTCAATAATGGTTCCGATTGCAGGTTTGTCGGGGTTGGCCTTAAGATCTAGCATCTCAGCTTCGAGAAGAACTTTTTCAAGAAGAAGGTCAATGTTGAGACCCGTTTTTGCCGAGATCTCCTGCGACTGATACTTGCCTCCCCAGTCTTCTACAAGGTAGTTCATGTTAGCAAGGGCTTCCTTAATCTTTTCGGGGTTCGAAGTAGGCTTGTCGATCTTGTTTATTGCAAATACTATCGGGACACCGGCAGCAGATGCATGGTTGATTGCTTCTGTTGTCTGAGGCATTACACCATCATCAGCCGCTACAACAATAATTGCAATATCCGTTATCTGGGCTCCCCTTGCACGCATTGCCGTAAAGGCCTCATGTCCGGGTGTATCAAGGAAAGTTATCTGGCGTCCGTCGTCAAGGATAACTCCGTATGCTCCTATATGCTGTGTTATTCCGCCTGCCTCACCTGCAATAACGTTTGTGCGGCGGATATAGTCGAGCAGTTTGGTCTTTCCATGGTCAACATGACCCATTACAGTAACTATTGGAGGACGAGGTACCAGATCTTCTTCACTGTCTTCCACCTCCCTGACTGTCTCCTGTAATTCGGCACTTACGAACTCGACCTTGTATCCGAATTCATCTGCAAGCAGAGCAAGTGTTTCAGCATCAAGCCGCTGATTTATCGACACAAAAAGACCCAGATTCATGCATGTCGAGATAATCTCCGTAACAGGAGTTTTCATCATCGAGGCAAGCTCATTTACTGAAACAAACTCAGTGACCTTCAGAATATTCTTTTCAAGTTCTATCCTGTCTTCATCTTCACGGTGTTTCTGGCTGATTGCCTCCCTTTTCTCACGACGGTACCTTGAACCCTTCGATTTTCCTTTTGTTGTAAGGCGGGCCAGGGTCTCCTTAATCTGCTTCTGAACCTCCTCCTCATCAACTTCAGTCCTGACCGATCTTTTCTTGATTACTCTCTTAATCGGCTTATTATCCTTTTTGTCGGTAGGTACCGGCTTGACGACCGGCAACTGATCTTTTTCCTTTGAGATCCTCTTCCTTTTCTTCTTTCTTCTGAAATCTGATTCCCCGTCAATGTTGACCTGCTGATACGAAACGCTCTTTTTCCTTTCACCGGCAGGAAGATCAATCTTACCCACAACCGTCAATCCAGACAACTTTTCAATAGGCGGTTTGAACAATTCAACAACATCTTCCTCCTTTTCCGGCAGAACATCCTCTTTAGTATCTTCAACAACCGGAGCTTCATGGACTTTAGTTTCTGAGATTGTTTCACCTGAGGCTTTTTCTTTCCTGGCTGTTTCCTTCTTCTCTTCCTTAGGAGAATCAGCTTTTACTGCGGGCTTCTCCTTTGGCTTTTCTTCTTTCCTGGGAGCTTTGGCCTCCCTTTTCACTGTTTCGAGGTCGATCTTCCCGACTATATGGATATCAATAGGTGTTTTAGTCTTTTTATCACTTACATCCTCCGAAACGGGCTGCTTTTTCTTTTCTTCAGCTGTCTTTTTCTTTTCGGTCTCCTTCACCTCAGGAGCCTCTATCCGGACTTTCTTTTCTTCAACAGGCTTTTCAGGTTCAGGTTTGGCTTTCGGCTTCAGGGTCTTTTCAAGATCAATCTTTCCGACAAGTTTAATGTCAGGCTTTCTGATCTCAGTCTTTATATCTACTGTTTTGGTAAGTGAAGTATCCTTTATCAGGATCTCCTTATCCTTTTCCTGATCCTCATTATCAGTACTTTCCGGAACATCATCAATTGAAACAGACTCTTTTTTCCTGTGCAGATCTTTAAGAATCAGCTTTTCAGATTCCTTTTTGACATTAAGGTCGCTGCTGTATTCTTTCAGAAGAAGAACGTATGCTTCGTGAGGTAATTTTGTATTCGGATTTGGATCAAGATCAAAACCCTTCCTGTGCAGGAACTCAACGATGGTTGAGATCCCTACATTAAATTCACGGGCTGCTTTGCTTAATCTCGTTGCCTTAATATCTTCAGTCATAGATATGTCCTTAGTCTTTCTTAATTCTTAAGCAGGTATACTGTGATAAATATTATTCAAATTCAGCTTTTAGTATATTCACAACTTCCTTCACTGTTTCTTCTTCAAGATCGGTACGCTTGACGAGGTCGCTTATTGAAAGGTTCAAAACACTTCTGGCAGTGTCGCAGCCAATGGCTTTAAGTTCCTCAATTATCCAGTCTTCAATTTCATCGCCGAATTCCTCAAGATTTACATCTTCTTCATCTTCGCCGCCCGGTTCCCTGTAAACATCTATTTCATATCCTGTCAGCTGGCTGGCCAGCTTGATGTTAAGCCCGCCTTTTCCAATGGCAAGCGATACTTCATTGGGTTTTAAGTATATCTCTGCTCTTTTTGTCTCTTCTACAAGCTTGATTGAAGTTATTTTGGCAGGACTGAGGGCTCTCTGAATGAACAACTGATTATTTGATGTATAATTTATTACATCGATATTTTCGTTGCGAAGCTCCCTTACTATTCCATGAATCCTGGATCCTTTCATTCCGACGCATGCACCTACCGGATCGATCCTTTCATCATAGGATTCCACTGCAACTTTGGCGCGCTCTCCCGGAACCCTTACNATCTTCTTAATGGTTATAAGGCCGTCAAAAATTTCAGGCACTTCAAGCTCGAAGAGCCTTTCGAGAAAGACAGGGGAAGTACGGCTGAGTATAATGAACGGTGTATTGTTACGCATTTCAACTTTTATTACAACTGCCCTTATCGAATCGCCCTTACGGAAGTGATCCGAAGGGATCTGCTCGCTTTTGGGGATTATAAGTTCATTGCCATCATCGTCGAGGACGAGTATTTCCCTTTTCCATACCTGGTAAACCTCACCGGTAACTATTTCGCCGATCCGGTCCTTGTATTTTATATAAATATTGTTCTTTTCGAGATCGAGAATTCGTGCAGTAAGGTTTTGCCTAAGGGAGAGAATTGCCCTTCTGCCGAAATCAAGGAATTTCACTTCATCCGAGACTTCTTCACCGGCCTCATAATCTTCATCGATCTCCTTTGCTTTTGAAAGGGGTATCTGAAGGTTGGGATCAACCAGTTCATCATCCTCCACAACAACCCTGTTTCTCCAGATCTCAAAGTCTCCCTTGTCAATATTGACGATGATATCAAAATTGTCAGCTGAACCATATTTCTTTGCCAGCATGCTTCTGAATACGTCCTCCAGCACGCTCATCATNGTGGGGCGGTCAATATTCTTAAGCTCTTTGAACTCTGAAAAGGTATCTATCAAATTAATATTTTCCATCTCCTAAAATCTTCTGTATATTATTTTATCGTAAGTACAATGCTTGTCGATTTTACCTGGTCATAATTGAAGGGAAGATCCTTAACCTCTTTTGCCTTACCCTTCACTTTTATTTCGGTTTCCAGGTCAAAACCTCCCTTTGTGACATTTCTCAGGATCCCTGTATACTTCAGTCCATCGTAGTCAATGACAGCGACTTTTTGTCCTTCATTCTTGTAATACTGCTCAATGACACTGAAGGGTGTATCCAGCCCCGGAGAGGATACCTGTAATTCAAAGTCCTCTATTTCACGGTCGAGGCTGGCCTCAATCTGACGGTGCAGTAATGCGCACTCATCAATTGTTATTCCTTTCTTAGTGTCAGCAAGAATTGTAATTTTGTTTGAAGTGCTTACCTTAACAGCAACAAGAAACAGGTCCGTTCCCCGGATGTATTCCTTTACAGATTCCTNTATCTTTACCCTGTCGATCATTCCCTGAAAATTTATAATAAAATAGGGGACTCTGGTCCCCTAGGTATCAATTGCCCCTCAATTCGGATGCAAAGATAATTATTGTTTTAGAATTAGCAATATGTTGAAGGAATTTCTTTTTATTTTACACCCCTAAATCCCCGAGGGGGGACTTTAAATCCGTATTTATTTTAAGCCCCCCATGGGGGGTTGGGGGTAAATAAAAGTTAAGTGATTTTATAGCTTTCAAATGATCCAGGATATCTATAATAAAGATGAGATCCTCCTTTTATCTGAATGCACTCTTTGTCCACGCGAATGCAGGGTGAACAGGTTTGAGGAAGGGACTGGATATTGCGGCTCTGATGCCGGGATGAACATTGCATCGATCTGCATTCACAGGGGAGAGGAGCCGCCCATAAGTGGTCCCGACGGAATATGCAACATATTCTTTTCGGGCTGTAACCTTAAATGCATTTATTGCCAGAACCATGAAATCAGCAGAAAATGTTCGCANGAAGACAGAGTATCACCTGACTTGAATGAAACACTTGATACAATAACCGGAATACTTAACCGGGGAATTAAGGCAGTAGGTTTTGTTTCGCCGTCGCACGTTNTTCCTCAGGTTAAGGCAATCATCCGCGGATTGAATTCCAGGGGAATGAAACCAATAACAGTTTACAATACAAATGGATATGACAAACCAGAGGTGATTGACAGCCTTGATGGATTAATTGATGTCTACCTCCCCGACTATAAATATGCAACTCCGGTAATTTCAGCTGAATTTTCGGATGCTTCTGACTATCCGATGGTTGCTTTGAATTCTCTTAAGAGAATGTATTACCAGAAAGGTTCCACACTTCACTTTGATGAAGAGGGAAGGGCAGAAAACGGGATACTTATAAGGCATCTTGTTTTGCCGGGGCATGTTGAAGAAAGTAAAAATGTACTAGGTACACTTGCAGATGAGCTCTCGACTGGAATTAATATTTCGNTGATGTCACAATACCATCCCACACCTTTTGTAAAGTATCATACGGATTTAAAAAGGATTTTGTACAGATCAGAATATGAGTCTGTTGTAAGTGTTATGGAAAATCTGGGTTTCCGTAACGGATGGTTACAGGATATGGACAGTTATCAGAACTACCNTCCTGATTTCCGGAAGGAACATCCATTTGAATAAATGACCCCTCAGCCCCCCTGACGCTTCGGTCGGGATATCAGCTTCGCTTCGACACGACTGCACGACTTTAANACTACATGAATTTTTCCCTTTTCTGGAGGTTGAAAAGTGCAGCGAGAAGAAATAATATGGATCCGATTGTCAATATTATCCTGTTCTTAAGTATTATTATTGCCCAGGTTGTTTCATTGACATCGTATGCCGGGTCGAACGGATTCAGAAAAACATTCCACTGGCTTTTCCGCAGAGGATCCTCAAGGATGAGGAAAAAGATACCAAATATTATCATTACCACAGCTGTCCCGTTTCCGTTTCTGATAACGGATGAGAGCATGAACGCCATCATCCCGAGGAAGAGTACAGGAAGCATTACCTGAACCGTGACCCTGAAAACCTGGAATCTTACAATCATAACCGATGAAAGGAATGTGAATATCAGCATAATCAGGAAAGCAATTACAAAGATCAGCACTATCCTCACCAGCCAAACTTTGTATCTGTAGTTTGGAATGCCGAAGAGTATTTCTATCGTCCTTGCATCCTGGTCGTTCTGAATTCCAAAAACTGCAGGGTAAAATACAAGCAGTATNCCGGAAAAGAGGAAAACGCCATAAAGATCCGACATCCTCGAAACATCATTTGAAAAAACATAAATTACTGAAAGCCCCAGATAGAACACAAGCGATCCCGTAAGGAACCAGATGAATTTATTGGCAAAGATGATCCTGAGATTGTAGAGGATCATTTTCTGAACTAGAATAAAGTAATTATTGAATGTACCGGTTCTCATATTGATTTTTTTTTTACCACGAAGTCGCACGGAGTTAATCAGAGTTTCATCGAGTTAGATGATGTAATTACANTGTAATTACNTATTATTAGAAGGTTTTTAATGAATACTCCNTGAAAAGATCCATTAAATTCGCCCCCCATCCCCCCTGAAGGGGGGCTAAATACATACAGAGAGAAAGCCCCCTTTAGGGGGGTGGGGGCAAAACTCCATAATACTCTGTAAAATTCTANATAAAATTGNTTTTTCATCAAACNATGTTGTTTTCTTTTCTTCTTAACAGCCATAAATAAGCATCTTCCAGGTTCGGGGTTGCAATTACGGCGTTTTCCTCTGGCCTGGATTCCGAAATAACTCTCATTCTGACATTTTCCCCCTCCGACATATGATGCACCACAAGGTGTTCCTCAACGAATTTCCCGAATTCGCCCGCAGGCATTTTACACTGCCAGACATGCCCTTCGGCCTCTTTGGTCATATCGGATGGCTTGCCAAGGTATCTCAGTTTACCCCTGTTCAGAACAGCAACCTGGTTACATGAACTTGAAATATCCTCTATTATGTGTGTCGAGAAGATCACAACACGTTCACGGCTCAGCTCGACAAGGAGGTTCCTGAACCTTATTCTTTCTCTCGGATCGAGTCCGGCTGTTGGTTCATCCACAACCAGTATTCTTGGCAGATGCAGAAGTATAAGTGCNATGCCCATCCTCTGTTTCATACCGCCTGAGTACGAGCCGATTTTTTCATGACGCCGCTCTTCCATATGCACCGCTTTAAGAACGTAAGTGACCCTCTCTTCCCTTGACTTTGCGTCNATAATATTTTTAAGCATTGCCTGGTAATGGAGATATTCATGTGCGGTCATATTTTCATAGCTTCCGAATTCCTGGGGAAGATAACCGATAAGTCCCTGAAGCTCCTCACGTTTTTTCTGAGTATCAAGCCCATTTATCCAGACTTTTCCATAGCTCTGCTCAAGNATCCCGCAGATGATCCTCATGAGTGTTGTCTTTCCGGCTCCGTTTGGTCCGAGCAGGCCAAACATACCGTTTCCGATATTGAGTGAGACACAGCTAAGTGCTTTAAATGGNTTTTTCCTTTTCCCGATCAGAGGAACAGCTGCCACAAGCTTGTAAATAGTTTTTCTTATCTCCCTGAACTTTCCTTCAAGCCTGTAGATATCAATATTTTCTTCGCTAAGCTTGATACCCGTTTTGTAAATAAACAGTCCGGTAAACCACAGAAAACCAAGTATCAGAACAACCGCAATGTTCTCCCATTTCAACTGGAACATAATAAGATTGAGCAGAGGGATTATCCAAAAGACAATAAAATCAACTACCGGGATAAGCCGTTTAATAAGCTTTTTGTTTTCCTTCGCAGAAAGGTTTGTAAGAAGCTCTCTGAACTGGTTCCAGATGGCTGAGAGAAAAAACCAGGTTCCCAGGCTGAACAGGAATATCCAGAATCCTTTGTGCAGGTAAAAATATGTGAAATAGATCATAAACACTAAAAGAGGGAACTGCCATGATACCTGAGTCATGTCTTTCAATTTCCTGAAATGTTTTCTGAGCCCCAGCCTCTCCCTGATTTTTGCACCTGCTTTCCATTCGCGTGACCACCTGTTTTCTCTCTCGTATATCTTGACAAGGCTCTGAACGTATATGTTAATTGGTTCATCTGAAGGGATCACTGTTTCCCTGGCTTTCCTTAGGCTGTTCATCACGAACCAGGAGGTAGCCGGAACAAGTATTACTGCGAGGATTGTTGTAATAAGTTTCCATAGGAATTTATCAATATGGTTGTAGATCAGAAATATAAGCAAACCAAATATGATCAGCTGAATGGCTTTGTTTTTCCAGCTGAGCGATTTCATCCAGTCCAGGGAATTCTCAAGTCCCGAATAGAATGTCGGGATGAATATCAGTGTCAGTAATGTGCTGAGAGTCAGTCCGCCGATAACGGTTATCGCGAATGAAGCTCCGATAACCGAAACAAACTCTGCTTTCCCCATGGCCAGAGGGAACATTGCAATTACGGTTGTTGAGGCCGTTATGAGAATAGGCCTTATTCTTGCCATTCCGGCAGTCATTAAAGCTCTTGAACGCCTGTAACCTCGTTTCCTGAGAATATTAGTGTAGTCAATCAGGATTATGCCATTATTTACAACAACACCCAGAAGGATAAGGAAGCCTGTGAGTGTGTTGGCACTGAGGAGTGTATTTCCTGTTAGGATCAGGGCAATCAGTGATCCGAGTGCGGCCAGGGGAATGCTGAACAAAAGCACAAACGGTATTGAAAGCGACTCAAAAACAGCAGCCAGGATCATGAATATCAGAAGGAAAGCTATCCCGATCAGATTATAGAATTCCTTAAGCTGGTTCTCTTCATGAACAACTTCGACAGCAATTCCTGGAGGAATATTCAATCGTGAAACAACTGATTCTATTTCAGCACGGGCTCCTTCAAGCAGATCTTTCGACGATTTAATTTCATCCTTGAAATTGTATGTAACAGTCACTCTCTTTTCCTGGTTTTCCCTGTGAATATTCCCCATCCCGTACGAGAAAATAATATTTGCAAGCTCTTCCATTTCCATCACAGCTCCTGCAGCACTTGTAACCTCAAGACTTTTCAGGTCATCAATTGTTTTTTCGCTGTTTGCGCCTGCCAACGTATCCTCCTCCGAATACTTTATCATTATATCATAACTTTCCGTACCCTGTTTGAATGTAGCGCCTGAAGAGTACTCTCTTCCGAATGTTGAAAGGGCAGCTGCCAGATTTGCCAGTGAGAAATTATTCCTGCCTAAGAAATCCATATCAAAATTCAGTCTGACTTCGGGCGTGTTATCCTGGACATTTATGCTGACATTATTAATTGTCTCAAGGTCATTAATGTAGGATCTTATATCATCTGCAAGGTTCTTCATCTGTTCAAAATTCTGCCCTTTGATAATAACGCTTTCGGGTTGTGAACCAATCCCCAGGAGAACACCAAAGTCAGCTCCGGGGTTATCCCCGCCTGCACCTCCATCTCCTCCGGTAAAACCCCCGCCTGCGGATATCTCATCCATACTGATCTCAGCAGAGGAGATCTTCTTTGTCTTTTCCGAAATATCATTTTTAATCTCGGGCAGGCTCCTTTTACTTCTTTTGTTCCAGTCTTTAAACAGGTTGACTGTTACTGTAGCTTTATCTTCTTCAATACGACTTACCAGGTCCTCTTTTTCAGGGATCGAAGCAAGCCTCGATTCAATTTCTGCGACCAGGGCATCGGTTTTCGAGAGTGTCGATCCGGCAGGCATTGTGACGCTTAGCCTGAACTCGGGTGTTTCGATTTCATTATTTGCCGTAAGGCTGAGAGTAAGACTGATAAGGAGAGCTGCAAAGAAGACTACCAGAGTCCCGATAATTGTAGATGCAGGTGTACGCATACTCGCCTTGAGGACAAGATGATAGGCCTGAATCAGCCTGTCGTGTATTGAGAGTCTCTTGAATATTTCCGATTTGCCGGAGGAGGGACCTGATAGGATGTAAAATGTAGCCATCGGAATAATAAGCATGGCGACTGCCAGCGAAACCAGGAGCGTTGAGACAATTGAGACGCTAATATTCTTTCCGATTAGCCTTATAAAAAAATTGGATGTAAAGATAAACGGGAAAAAGACGATCACCGTTGTAAGCGTTGATGCAAAAATTGCACGAATTACCTCTTTTGTCCCTTGTTTTACCGAGGTTTCCGGATCCCTTCCCGAACCGGCAAGCCGGTAAATATTTTCGAGTACCACCACCGAATTATCGACAAGCATCCCAATGGCAAGGGCTATTCCGACAAGTGTCAGGCTGTTGATCGTGATATTGAAAGCATAAAAGAAATTGAATGCCGTATAAACTGAAATAGGTATTGAAATTGCAATTACTGTCACAAGCCTTAAATTCCTCAGGAAGAACCAGAGAATCAGTATCGCCAGCAATCCACCTGTAATTGCAAGGTTGATTATCTGGTTTATATTTTTCTCCATTGTCTCGGCACTGTTGTTCTGAACAACAATTTCAATCCCTGAAGCAGCCAGGTCCCTGTTAAGCTTTTTTACCTGGGCAGTGGCAGTATGTGAAAGTCCGATAAGGTTTGCCTGCCTGTCATTCACCAGATTGATTGTTACCTGGTCCATCCCGTTAACCCTGCTGAGAGAGCTCGGTTCCTTGACGCCATAAAAAATCTCGGCTATATCCCTTAGCAGGACCGGTCCGTTTTGCCTGATAATTATATTTCCAATATCTCTGACATCAGTATAGCTGGAAGTTATATTGACATACAATTCATTATTGCCGTCATAAACTTTACCGGCAAAGGTCTTGTCCTTTCCGTTATTGTTAAGAAGGGTGCTTACCTGGCTCATTGTTATGCCAAGAGATTTGCAGGCTTTTCTATTCAGCCTTACCTCAATTGAACTTTCCTTTCCCCCGTAAACCTGGACACCGGCAATACCGTCGATATTTTCAAATTCGGGTTTGATCTCCCTGTCGGTTATGTTCCTTATCCTGTCGACACCTCCCTCTCCTCTCACCTGGAGCGACATAAACTGATTTGTCAGCTGTTCAAGGTCGAGCTTTATCACATTGAGTATAAACTCCTGAGGAATTGAGCTTTTNATAAGGTCGANCTTCTCCTGTAGCTTTAGATTAGCATATTTAAGGTTGGAGTTTTTTACATAATAGACTATGATTGTACCATACCTTGAAGTTATATTGGATTCAATCTTTTCGACACCCTCAAGTGTCCCGATAGCGCCTTCGATGGGAATTATTGCCTGGTTCTCGATATATGAAGGATCGACCTCGAGNGGAGATCCGACCTGGACGAAAAGGGTAGGAAACTCAGCGTTAGGAATCAGCTCAACTGCAAGCTTTTTATAGGANACATACCCGAGCAGTGTCAGCCCGAGGAACAGCATACTTATCAGGACCCTTCTTTTAAGTATAAAATCCATCTGCTTCCTTATAAAATAGTTNCAGTATCGGGAGAGTTCTTTTTCTTCCCCCGTATAAATANTCCAAAGCTGTCGAATATCCAGTAAACGCACGGTATTACGATCAGGGTCAGAAGTGTGGAAGATATTAATCCGCCGATGACTGCCAGCGCCATCGGTGATCTGAGCGACGCGCTTTCCCCGATCCCAATTGTCAGAGGAAGAAGAGCAAGTATTGTAGTGAGGCTTGTCATAAGGATCGGCCTTATCCTCTGTGATCCGGCAGCCATTATTGCGTCTCTTTTGTTTATGCCGGTCTCCCTGAGCTGATTTATCCGGTCGATAAGTAATATTGCATTGTTTACAGCAATACCGCCGAGCATTATTATGCCAATATATGCCATCATATTCAGCGGTTTGCCAAAAAGAAGAAATGCAAAAACCGTTCCCACACCAGCCATTGGTATTGTGAGCATTATAACGAAAGGCTGAATTATCGATTCAAATTGTGCAGCCAGTACCATAAAAACAAGGACAAGGGAAAGAATAAGTGCAAACGTAAGATTCGACATTGACTCCTTTCTTTTAAGCTCCTCTCCCGTGAATTCCATCTTATAATCAACAGGCAGAGCGATTTGTCTGAGCGACGATTCAGCCTCTCGTACAACCTTGTCAAATGGCTGATCGCCTTTTACCATGGCATATACATAGCATGTTCTTGCCTGGTTGCGACGGGTTATCTCACGCGGACTGGTTATTGTCCTGATCTCAGCAAGTTCGCTCAGAGGAACTTTGACATTTCCCGCGGTAATGATCAGATCATTGAGCTGACTTAGCGAAATATCCCCAAGCTTGATTGTTATATCCTTAAGTTCACCTTCCTTTTCAAAGGTCCCGGCGGAAGAACCTTCAAGATAGCTCCTGATCTGGTTTGTGACACTCTCAACGGTGACATTATAAAAGCTGGTTTTAAACCTGTCAATCGCCACCTCAACCTCAGGAGTACCTTCATCCATCGAAGTGGTTACATTATATAGTCCTGCGTTCTTCTCAAGAATTGTTTTTGACTCGTTCAGAATCCTTTCAAGTTCATTATACTCTTTCCCTGATATTTCAAGAGCAAAAGGGGCCCCGGTTGTTCCGAGTGCCGACTGAAGAGCAGTCTCTTCTCTTGTGAATGTGGCTTCAAGGTCAGGAACAGTTTTAAGGTAATCTTCCACAAGACTGATTGAGTTTTCGGTTTCTGATGCAAATCCCTCTGCGAGTATTACTTTAAGAGAAGCTGTATTTGCCCCTTTGATGTTCGAAGTCTGACTTAAAGTTGAAGTATTGTCCTCACCCGACTGGGTATAAATCAGTTTAAGTTTTTCACCCAGAAGTTCTTTAATTATTTCTTCCGTTTTTGTTGCTGTACTGTTTGTCCTGTCGAGACTTGTTCCCTCAGGAAGCTTCAGTCCGACAGTGAATTGTGCTGATTCTGAACGTGGCATAAACTCGCTTCCGAGACGTGGGACCAGCAATCCTGCTATTGTTAATATTATAACAGAAAGCAGTATCACCAGATTGCGTTTTTCAAGTGTTTTCCCCAGAAAGCCCTTATACCATCTGAACTGTAATGCGTTGGTTGTAACGTTTTTCCTGCTTTTTTCAGGAAATAGAGTTGATACAAGCATAGGGATGACCAGCATCGCCACAACCAGTGATGACAGCAAAGCGAAAGCTACTGTCCAGGCCTGATCACGGAACATTTCGCTCGATGCCCCGTGCAGGTAGACTATCGGCAGAAAGACAACAATAGTCGTTACTGTTGATGCGGTTATTGCTCCTCCGACCTGGCCTGTCCCTGTTATTACTGCATCACGCAGGGACATGCCTTCCTCCCTGATCCTGGTTATGTTCTCAAGTACGACTATTGCATTATCCACCAGCATACCTGCACCAAGCGCCAATCCTCCAAGTGTCATGATATTCAGCGTCAGATGGCTGAAATACATAAGATTAAAGGTAGCAATGATCGAAATTGGAATTGCTATGCTTATCACGAGCGTTGTGCCAATTCTTCTCAGAAAGACATAAAGAATTACAACAGCAAGTATGATCCCTATTATAAGCGTATTTTTTACCTCTCCGATCGCGTTATTGATATATGTTCCCTGATCAAGGACCTTAATAAACTCATAACCCGGGAGGGCTCTTCCCAGGTCGGCAAAAGCCTTGTCGAGGCTTTTTACGGCATCGACAGTATTGAATTTAGGCTCCTTATAGACTGACAGGCCGATGCATCTTTCTCCATTTATTGTAACTATATTCTCGGGATCCTTGTTTGCAAATTCAATTTTTGCCACATCTCTCAGATAAACAGGGACTCTTTCTCCCGAAGAACCTGTTGAAGATCCCTGATTTATTGCTGCAGAAGGCGATGAACCTGAAGTGGACTGTTTAAAACCAACAATAATATTCTGCAGATCCTCAAGATCTTCAAGAACACTTACCCCTTTCACGACATATTTGGTGCCCATATCAACAATTGAGCCTCCTGAAACGTTCCTGTTATAGTTCTGTATCTGTGCCGCAATACCATCGGATGTAAGTCCGAATGATTCGAGAATATATTTGTTTGTCTCAATCACAACTTCACTTTCTTCTTTTCCGATAAGCTTCACATCGGCTACACCTTCAATCCTGACAAGCTCATTCCTGATATAGTTTTCAGCAACTTTCCTGAGCTCATCCATATTGTCAATACGAACATTCTTCAATCCGACTATCATCACTGGTGAAGCGTTCGGATCATACTGCGAAATAGTGAAGTCTTCAAGGTCGGAGTTCTGGCTGAATGAGTTAAGTTCTTTCTGGAGATCCAGGAATGCTTCGTCCATATCCTTGTTCCAGTTATATTCGACAGTAATAACTGCAGTACCACCCCTTGAAACCGACGACACCTGAACCACATCACTCTGCCGCATCGCCAGCGATTCGATCTGATCGACATAATTTTTTTCTATTTCTTCGGGAGGTTTCTCCCCGGCCTTTATCTCAATATATATTTTTGGGGTGTTGAGGTCGGGAAAGAGATCAGTTCCAAGCTTGCCAAATGAAATAAATCCCAGGAGGATTATACCCAGGACCAGCATCAGCACTGTTATCGGGTACTTTACGGCAAATCGGGCAATTGAGTTCATATCAGTTATTTGATGATTTTGACCTTCGACCTGTTGCTTAGTGTTTCAAAGCCGCTTGTCACAACCCTTTCATTTTTTGCCAGACCACTTGTTACCTCAATATCGGTAAGGTTTTCAAGACCGGTCTCAATTATTCTTTCTGAGGCAACCCCTCTGTCAACAACAAAGACTGTTTTTCCTTTCTGCCGCGACAGGATAATATTCTTGGATATAACAATTGCTGAATCCTTATGATTTGTTACAATATCTGCTTTTACAAACATCCCGGGGCGGATTAGAAGATCGGGGTTGTTTATTGAAACTGTGCCCTTGAATGTCCTGGTATCTTCATTTATTGCTGGTGAGAGTTGTGTCACATTGCCAATAATCGTATCATTGGGTAAAGTATAATTTGTCATCTTGACAATTTGGCCGGACCTGACAATTGAAATATATTTTTCAGGAAGCTGGACATCCATGTACATTGTTTTGTAATCCATGATCTTAACGATCGTGACGCCAGCTTCGATCTGTGTTCCCTGGGTATGATAGGGGAGATCGACAATTACTCCCTCAATCTGAGCAACGATCTTAGTCTTCTCAAGCTGAAGCTTTGCAGTGATAACAGTAGTCCTGGCATTTTCATAGTTTATACCGGCTGTCTTTAGTTCCTTAAGAGTTACCCCTCCCTTCTCATAAAGTGATTCCTGTTTTCTGAGCTCACTTTCCATCAATTCCATATTAAGCTGGTTTGTCTCCATCTTTACGGAATTGACATATTCCTCATCCTCAAGCCGTGCAATAATGGCTCCGGTTTTAACCCTGTCTCCAAGCTGCCATAATCTACCGGTGGCGGGATTCTTTTCAAGGAAATAAGCCGCCCCGATTTTTGATTTCAATTCTGTTTCACCTTTCGGAAATGCAGTTCCTGTTGTATTGACGAATTCTTCGATAGGTCGGAGTTTAAGCTCCTCAACAGATACTGGAATTTCAACATCAGCTGTCAGGTTCTGGTCCTGGTTCCTGCATCCNNAGATAATAAGAAGAGCAGCTGCATACGGGATTAAGAATTTTTTCATTTGTGATATTATTATGATTTACTTTTTATTTTTTGTCATCGAGACTCATCACCGGCGATACCTGCTGTTTCTTTTCAAAATCATACATAGTCTGTATCTTAAGATTTAGCAGCTCAAGTTTATATGAAATAAGTGAGTTGGTGAATGTAAGTTGTTTCTGAGAGAGCTGTTCCTGGAACAGGTTCAGATCCATTCCTGTCAGATCGCCGTTCTTGTATCTTTCGAGATTCAGGTCGTAAGTAAGCTGTGCATTTATGACATTTTGTCTTGCTATTCCGATCTGGTTCTGGAGGTTCAGGAGATTTCTGTATACTTTCCTGATCCCAAGGATGATATCATTTCTCTCTTCTTCGAACGAAATATTCGCTGATTCAATAGTAGCTTCAGTAGCTTTGATCCTCGATTTTCTTTCACCCCAGTCCCACAGTGGAATTGTAAGTGACAGTGAGACATCCTCATTATCAGTAGGGTTTGCATAGACATCCCCGAACTTTTCATTGTCCCCGAAAAGCCCGACTGAGAGACCGAGGCTTCCCTTGAATTCATTCAGAGCTTTCGTCTGGATAAGGTCAAACTGAGAAGTTTCGATATCAATTTCGCGCTGCCGGATCTCCATCCTGTTTGCAAGTCCCTGGTCGATTGCAAGGGCAATATCTACTTTAACTGTATCTACCGCGATGTTTGGAAGCACAATCAGATCATCATAAAGGCTCATTCCGATGAGGATCTTGAACTCATCCTTGGCATTTTCAAGCTCTACCTGCTTGTTTTCGTAATCCGATTTTGTTGTTGCAAGGTTTAGCTCTGCCTGGAACATCTCCTCGCGTGCTGATATCCCTGCATCCACTTTATTCTTAGATACTTCATAGCTTTTCTGCATATTCTCAAAAGCCTGCCTGGCGATATCGAGGCTCTGTTGCTGCTGATAGACATAATAAAATGCCTGGGTTACCCCTTTTTCAAGNGATAGCAGCTGTATGGCGTAGCTGATCTTTGAATTTTCAAGAGCCAGTTCAAGCTCTTTCAGCTGAAGTTTTGTCCGGTTGTAGGTAAACAGAGGCTGATCGAGATTAAGTGACAGGTTGTTGCTGAATCCTTTAGTTGTGGAATTAGTGTATTCGCTGTAAGAATCTCTGTAGCCGAATCTGTTTATTAATGAAATCCTCGCGTCAGTGAGGACAATAGGCTGGGCGACTGTGAATAACCCGTAACTTTCAGTGGTTTTTACAGAGTTCCATTTTGAGATGAGATCATTGAATGACCTGTTCTGACTGTAGCCTATCGGGTTCACCGAGAGCGAAAACTGTGATTTAAGGGCCGCATTCTGGGCGTTAAGGTTCTCCTGGCTTCGGACAAGACCCAGCCTTGTTCTTTTCATTGTCGGACTGTTCGATTCGGCAATGGTGAGTGCCTGNTCAAGTGTAAGACCCTGTTGGGAAAAACCTGATGCAGAGCTGATCAGAAACATTAAGATAAATGATCGGGTTTTTATGTTAAGGTGTCTCATATTCTACTTATTATTTCTTAATTCATATTTCATTTGTTCTGTATTCTTATTTAACCCACCCCCGCACCTCCCTGGAGGGGAGCTTTAAGGATTACTTCGCACCTCGTACCTCATACCTCATACCTGCTAATTCGCTTTCACCCACTTTACGGCATCCCCGATCACCATTCTTCCTGACGACTGATTTGTCAGTTCCACCTTTGCACTNTCGGAAGAGAGGTAATAACGGCCAAGCATATTCCAACCAGCCCCGGCATTATCAAAATCAACTGTTATCTCTTCAACTCCTTCATCGTGATAAATTTTGTAATGCATGTCCTTAAATACATTATCTCCACCCTGTTCACTTCCCGGGGGTGGTGGTGCAACNGCCGAAGATCCTGTACGCACAATCATCTTGTCGCCTGTTTTGCCTATATAACAATAAANATCATAAAAGCCCGGTCCCTCTATTTTTGTTTTCCATGCCACNGACCGTTCGCTATTACCGCTCCTTGTATATACTGATGAGCGGATATATTTTCCGTAATAAGCCGACATTACAACAGGCTGCCAGTATTCNGGAGCCCAGAACATGCTTATCTGNTGATACTCGCTTCCCCTTCTGTTTTNTATGCCCAGCAGATTTTTCAAAGGACTCGGAACAATATGGTTTCCTCCATCAAAACCAGTGTCTTCGTTATCAACAATCATTTCGCCGGGATACGAAAAAGGAGGCATAGCAGGAAGTACGGNTTCACCTTCCGTGCCGGCTAAATTTGTTCTGGTTTTTTTGATTTCGTCAATCGGGAAGTTGATCTCTCCGGGTATATTCTTTGCAAAAAGGGTATTGATCATCATAGCCCTTGGTTGTGCATCAAGGATAATTCTGATCTTTTTTGCTTCAGCAGGTCCGAGAACAATTATTTTGTTGATATCGGCAGCTTCCATTCCACGTCCCTGCATAGATATCATAAAACCACCGCCCATTGGTCCGCCCTGAAATGATCCTATCATCTGCTGTCCGCCACTTTCTTCTCCTGTCCTGAAGGATATATTAAATATGCCTGCAACCATTTCAGGATTTGCAGCAGTAAATGTAACCAGGTATCTTACTCTGTCGCCAACTATAATCTCGTTTGCCTGCAGATCAGAGAAAAGAAATCCTGGTTGTTCTTTCCTGTTGAACCAATCGCCCAGAAAAGGATAAAACTCAAAACCGAACTTCTCTTTCACATCCTTGTTAAAAGTAATAATATCGACACTCCTGAANTTATTGTCATCAATATATTTTGAGAACCAGTCCTTGAATTCAGTTATTCCGGCTTTCGATCGGAACAGGTTAAAAAGGTAATCGGCTTTCAGAGTTAAAACAATCCGGATCGTATCGCTTCCCGGATTACTTATAAGAAGTTCCTTTAGACTCTTGTCTTTTAAAATAAGGTTTCCCTTGTCATTTTCCGATAGTCCGCCCGACACATCTCTGAAAAGATTCTGTGCAGAAACCTGTTTCTGCAGATGAGATTCAAAAACTGCATTTATAACAGGATATTCGGATGAGTAGAAATTATTCTTGAAGAAATAGAAGCTTGGTCCAAGCCGGTACCGTTTCGGCTCGTTGACTTCAACCCCGTTTACATATCTGTAATCAGTACCGCTTATAAATGTATTTGTGACAAAATTATTGAACAGCCTTACCTGCAATTCTTTATCAGTGATTACTTCATTGTTCCTTGCCATCCTTTTCTTTTGCCTTGTAAATTGTTTCAGAAAACTTCTGGAAAGAAGTGTCGACATTTTTTCAGGCATCAGCACCATTGATGGTTGTAATTCAGCCCTGGTCTGGGTGCTCATTCTCGGGTATGAGTAAAACTGAACGGGTACTTCAAGGAGACTCAGCGTTTTAAACGGGTATTTAGTCGAGAAATTTGTCTCAAGGTCCCTCATTATTCCAGAGACAAGCAGAGAGAGAGTATCTTTCAGTTCTGATAGATCTTTTTTATACGAGTCATGGCCGGGTAAATAATAACTTATGTATTTTATTGAATCGACTTTTAATGTATCCGAACGATAATTACCGATCGCTAAAGTCAGTCCTGTCAGAGGAGATTCGCTAGTGAATACCGATGATCCATTTTCAGATTTAAGTGTTCCCTGTGATACTGCAAAAAGACCAGGTTCAGTCTTTACATTGATATTGAAACGGGTAAAATCGACTTTTATCCTTGCAGGATTTGATGGGTAGTAATTAAGTCCCGGCACTGGATACCAGTGGGTTTCGGGGGTCAGCAATACGTAGTTTTCTGTCAGGAATGCCCTTCTTTTGTTTACATTCAGCATCTCGATCCTGTATGGAGTCTCCTTCAGGTTATCGGAATAATTTGGATAGCAGAACGATTCATTTATCATACCGGAATATGAAATCAAAACAGAGTCGGTTTGTTCCGGAGCAAGAATTCTTCCAGGGTCTATTTCAATTATATGATGAGATCTCCTGAAACTGAGCTTCTTTCCGGCTGAAGAGACTGATGTCACGTCCAGTCCAGGATTCAAGGAAAACAGATATATGCCGAGGTTGTTGGTGGTACGGTTTATGAATTTTAATTCAGCGTCTGCCTTAAAAGAGTTTTTACTATGCTGGAAATTAATTGATGCATCAGACAGAGATACAAAATCATTGTTCTCATACTGACGGCTGATCTCTATAGTCTGTTTTTTCTCATCAAGATCATTTTTATAAAACGACCATGTATTATATGCGCAAATTGCTGTTCCGGCAAAGAAAATAAACATGAATACAACCGAAATTACCCGGTGGATCTTTGACTGAGGCAACCGTTTGAATAATAGTATGGTAGCCAGTATAAATGTCAATCCTGAGAAGAGATATATAAGACGTTGATTTAATATCTGTGCCAGATTGCCGAACCCTGTAATTCCCGATTTGAAGACAGGCAATCCAAATGCCATGTAATCGAAAACGGATCCCGCACGATACCAGAGCCAGAACATATTAAGAGCAGCTGTTCCGAGCAGGAAAAGAAAGGTTATTGCCTGGTTCCCAATGACTGACATCAGCATAAATGCGAGCCCAAGGCTGAAAATGATTGTCGGTACACAAATTATTAAGAGGTACCAGAGGTATGACAAAATATCGACCTGCATATCTTTTACAATGATATTCATCAGAAGGCCGATGCATAGAATTATGATGTCAAGTCCGAGAAAGAGTTTGAGGATGCCCCAGGTCTTGCCTGTTATGTACTCAAAATTTGACATAGACCTTGTATAGAGGACTTCATTTGTATCAACCTTCTTGTCTCTTTTAAGGAAATCGGATGCCAGAAATATTACAACGATGGCCTGACCGATATTCAGAAGATAAAGGTTAAAAAGGGGAACCGAAGACGGAATGGATATGAAAGCCCATGGCTGATCTCCCACCGGGGAAAAAAAGCCGATATTTAAAAAAGTGAATATGAAGAGGGCCCCTGTTGAAAACAGTCTGAAGAACCAGCTTCTCCGGAGTGTTTTCGCTTCATATTTGGCGACAGTTCTTATATTATGCAGGAATACCATAGGTTGTCAAGTCTTTATTCACTGATGTCTGCCTGTAATTTGTGCTCCATATAATATACATAAGCATCTTCGATATTTGGGGTAATCTGAGAATAACTGTAATCCGGAACATCGTCGGAAACTATCTGCACTTCCCATCCATCCTCAACCGGAATCGTTGAAATAACATTGTAGCGTTCCTTAACAACTTCATATTCAGAAGGTGTCAGATTCAACTTAAATACATGGCCTTCAGCCTGTTTTACAAGATTCTCAGGCGCACCTGCAAAAACCAGCTCACCACGGTTCAGCAAAGCCATTCCCTGGCATGTTGATGATATGTCGCCTACGATATGAGTTGAAAGAATTATTGTAACCTCGTGCTGGCTCAGATGTGAGAGGATGTTCCTGAATCTTATTCTTTCATCTGGATCGAGGCCGGTTGTCGGCTCGTCAACGACAATGATCCTTGGATTACCTATCAGGGCTTGTGCAATGCCAAGTCGTCTTTTCATCCCTCCTGAAAGCCTGTTTGCCTGTCGGTCGCGAACCTCGAGAAGTCCGACCTGATCAAGCAGCCTGTCGACCTCTGCAATCCTGAGCTTTTTGTTTTTCATCCCGGCAAGTGACCCTGAATAATCGAGGAATTCCCAGGTTTTAAGTGATGTGAAAAAACGGAAATCCTGAGGCAGATAGCCAAGCATGCTTCTTAATTCTTTCCTGTGTTTCTGGATATCCCAGCCTTCGACCAGGACTATTCCCGAAGTTGGTTTCATGAGGGTAACGAGGATACGCATCAGACTTGATTTACCCGCACCATTGGGACCCAGAAGACCGAACATCCCGGTACCGAATTCAAGGTTAATATCCTTAAGGGCATGATTGCCATTAGGGTAAATTTTATTCAGACCCTGAATCTCAATCTTCATTAATTGGTAAGGTTAGTTACAGATAGGATTTCCCTATCTCCGTTTTGACGTATAAAAGACGGCTAAAATTTCAATTGTTACAAGAGAAAGGCATTTTTTTTGTATAATTTTGTTGGCCAAAGACTTTGAGGGGTGGCATACAAAATTAACAAAAGAAAAATCATAAATGATCCGGTGTATGGATTTATAAGCATCCCGGGTGATCTGATTTATGATATTATTGAACACCCATGGTTTCAGCGGCTGAGAAATATTAGGCAACTCGGGCTTACAAGCTTTGTTTATCCCGGTGCTACCCACAGCCGGTTCCAGCACTGTCTTGGAGCTTTGCATCTTATGGAATCGGCTCTTCAGACCCTTAAAAGCAAGGGGGTCAGAATCACTCCCGAAGAAGAAGAGGCAGCCATGATCGCAATTCTTCTGCATGATATAGGTCATGGTCCATTTTCACATGCACTTGAAAATTCATTAATTACCGGCATCACTCATGAAGATCTTTCTCTTCTCCTGATGCGTAAACTAAATGAAACCTATTCGGGGAGTCTTGATCTGGCAATTAGGGTTTTCTCAGGGAGCTATAAACGGCAGTTTCTTCACGAGCTTATTGCAGGCCAGATGGATATGGACCGCCTTGATTATCTCAGGAGAGATTCATTTTTTACCGGTGTCATTGAGGGATCAGTAGGGTCCGACAGGATCATAAGGATGCTTAATGTAGTCAGTGACGTCCTTGTTATTGATGAAAAGGGGATCTATTCACTTGAGAAGTTCCTGATAGCCCGGAGGCTTATGTACTGGCAGGTTTATATGCACAAAACTGTGCTTTCGTCCGAAAGTCTTCTTGGCAATGTACTGAAACGTGCAAAGGAACTGGCCCTTCAGGAAATTGACCTTTTCGCAACACCGGCCCTCAGATTCTTTCTTTACAACAAGATTCGACCTGAAGATATCGGCCCCTCTTCGTTGTTCACCCCCGGAATCATTGCAGCTAATTTCACCCGTCTGGATGATTCGGATATCCTTGCTTCGGCCAAATACTGGGCCGACAGTCAGGATCCCGTTCTATCAAATCTGTCGGCCAGGCTGATAAACAGGAATCTGCTTTCTGTCGAACTGCAGAATGAACCTTTTTCTGAAGGAAAGCTTAATGAACTGAGAGACAGGGCTGTTGAAAAGATGAGGATCGGCCGGGAAATGATTGATTATTTTGTGTATACAGGCAGCATCTCAAATCTGACATATACTCCCAATGCCCCTGAAGTGAGGATACTGCTGAAAAACGGGACAATAGCAGATATAACTGAAGTTTCAGATATGTTTGAACACAAATTGTTATCTGAAAGGGTTACAAAATACTTTTTATGCTATCCAAAGGAAATAATATAAAAAACTAAAGATATTATGGAATTTAATGCTGCCACAATTGCCGGATTCCTGAAGGGTGAAGTAGTCGGGGATCCTGAAATAACGGTTAATACTTTCGCTAAAATTGAAGAGGGACACCCCGGCGCCCTCTCATTTCTTGCAAATCCCAAATATGAGCACTATCTGTATACTACAAAATCATCGGTTGTTCTTGTAAACAGGAGCCTAGTTCCCTCGGGAAAAGTCGAAGCAACACTTATCAGGGTTGAAAATGCCTATGAATCCTTTGCAGCACTTCTTCATCTTGTTGATCGGGCGAGACCGAGGAAAAAAGGGATTCATCCATCAGCTGTTATAGAACCGACGGCGGTTATAGGCAGGGATGTCTTTATCGGACCGTTCGTTTATGTTGGCGAAAATTGCTTTGTTGGAGATGAATGTTCATTATACCCGAATGTATATCTGGGCGACAATACCCGCCTTGGCAGAAAATGCACCCTGAATCCGGGGGTAAGGATTTATCACGATTGTATAGTGGGAGAAAACTGCGTTGTTCATGCAGGTACAGTTATAGGAAGCGATGGTTTCGGGTTTGCACCACAGTCGGACAGTGAGTTTATGAAAATCCCCCAGATTGGCAATGTGATTATTGAAGATAATGTTGAAATCGGAGCCAATGTTGCAATCGACCGTGCAACAATGGGTTCAACAATCATCAGGAAAGGGGTTAAGCTCGACAACCTGATCCAGATCGGACATAATGTTGAAATAGGTGAAAATACTGTAATGGCCGGACAAACAGGAGTGGCAGGATCATCGAAGATTGGTAAGAACTGTATGTTTGGGGGTCAGGTTGGGATATCCGGCCATCTCAGGGTAGCTGATGGGACTAAGATAGGAGCCCAGTCAGGTATTCCATCTGATGTGAAAAAAGATAATTCTGTTCTTCTCGGATACCCGGCAATTGATCACAGGGATTTTCTCAGATCCTCTATTATCTTTAGACAGCTCCCGGAATTAAAAAGAAAGATTGATGATCTTGCAAAACTGGTCGAACTTCTTAAAAAAGCATAAATTAGCTGCTTATTTATATTGAAACATTGAATCATCAGGTTATAATTCTTTGAATGTTCGGTTTTTTTTGATTTTTTTGTAACCGATTTGAAAATTTATGCTTGCAAATGAGTGAGAAACAAAGAACACTTGCAAAAGAGGTTAGCCTGAACGGGAAAGGATTGCATACCGGGATAAATGTCACAATCACATTTAAACCGGCTCCTGCGAACCACGGATACAAGTTCTGCAGGACGGATCTTCCCGGAAAACCGGTGATCGATGCTCTGGCTGAAAATGTTACTGATACTTCGAGGGGTACTACACTTACCCAGAACGGTGCTTCAGTCTCAACAATCGAGCATGCTCTTGCGGCTTTGCACGGATTGAGGGTTGATAATGCAATTATAGAACTTAACGGACCAGAGGCTCCTATAATGGGGGGAGCTGCCTGGAAATTTACGGAATCTCTCAACCAGGCCGGATTTATCGAATTAAAAGAGGACCGGAACTATTTTACCGTGAAGCAGAAAATAGTTTTCTCTGATGAGGAACATGGAGTGGACCTCATAGTTTATCCTGATGACCATCTGAGCATTAATGTTCTAATTGATTACAATTCGAGGATACTAGGAAATCAATATGCCATACTTGATTCAATCGATAATTTTGAAAAAGAAATCTGCAAAAGCCGGACATTCGTATTCTTTCATGAGCTTGAACCCCTTCACCGGATGGGACTTATAAAAGGTGGAGACCTGGATAATGCAGTTGTAATTCTTGAAAAAGAGGTTGAACAGGAAGAGATTGACAGGATTGCCACTCTTTTTAACAGGCCGGGTATAACGAAACATACAGCCGGGATCCTTAATAATACCGAATTAAGATATCCCAATGAACCTGCGAGACATAAGCTTCTTGATCTGATGGGAGATCTCGCGCTGGTGGGACAGCCCATAAAGGGAAAAGTGGTTGCCACACGTCCAGGGCACTATGCCAATACGCGGCTGGCAAAGCTTATAAGACAGGAAATCAAAAAGGCACATTCCAAGGGAAATATCCCTGTTTATGATCCATCGGAACCACCGGTATATTATCTGGAGGATATTAAAAAGAGACTTCCGCACCGATATCCTTTTCTGCTGGTTGATAAGGTTATCTTCCTCGATGATACAACTGTAGTGGGGATAAAAAATGTAACATTCGATGAGCCTTTCTTTCAGGGCCACTTCCCGAATGAACCAATTATGCCGGGTGTGCTGCTTGTGGAATCGCTTGCCCAGTGCGGCGGTCTTCTTATACTCAGCACTGTAGAAGAGCCCGAAAAATATTCAACATATTTTCTTAAGATCGATAAGCTTAAATTTAAGCATAAGGTTGTTCCGGGCGATACCGTCATCCTGAGGATGGAACTCATTGAACCGATGAGAAGGGGAATTGTCATGATGTTCGGACAGGCATTTGTCGGAAATCATCTTGTTGCTGAAGGAGAGATGACTGCACAGGTAGTTAAAAATAAATAAGCGGCATATGATCTCAAATCTGGCATATGTTCACCCCGGGGCAATTCTTGCTGATAATATTACTGTGGAGCCATTCGCCTATATTGCTGAAAATGTTGAAATAGGAGAAGGAACCTGGATTGCTCCCCATTCGACCATACTCCCCGGAGCCAGAATAGGTAAAAATTGCAGGATTTTCCCTTCAGCAGTAATATCAGGGATACCACAGGATCTTAAATTCAGGGGTGAGGAAACAACCGCTGAGATCGGGGATGGAACTACAATACGTGAAGGAGCTACCATAAACAGGGGAACAGCTTCAGTAAACAGAACAATTATCGGTATGAATTGCCTGATTATGGCATATGCTCATGTGGGCCACGATTGCCTCATTGGCAATAACTGCATTCTTGGAAACGGAACAGGTCTTGCAGGAGAAGTCAAGATTGACGACTGGGCCATCCTGAGTGCAGGTACTCTTGTTCATCAGTTTTCAAGGATCGGGGGACACGTTATGATCGGCGGAGGATCAAAAGTCAGGACAGATGTACCTCCGTTCATAAAAGCCGACAGGGATCCGTTAACATACCTGGGTCTGAATACAGTCGGGCTTACCAGGCGGGGTTTTGAAAAAGAAAGGATCGATCTGATCCATAATATTTACAGGGCGATCTATCAGAATGGAATGAATTTGTCACAAGCTGTTGAATTTATTGAGAAAGAAATCAGCCAGTCAGCCGACAGGGACTATATTCTTGAATTCATACATAAATCAGAAAGAGGAATAATACGCGGACCCAGATGATCTGCCTCAGGCTTTTTCCCACCCCTGTGCTTTAAGCTCAATTTCAGTTTCCTCCTCACTTACCAGATAATTTCCCAGGTCGATGGTTGTCATATGACCAATAAGTGTGACATCAGGAATGCTCCTAATCTTTTCGGCATTTTCGAGTGGCACAGTAAATAAAAACTCATAATCTTCACCTCCGTTCAGAGCAGGTATAAGAGGATCAAGATTAAATTCCTCAGATGCTTTGCATGTTTCTGAATCTATCGGGATCTTGCTGCTGTATATTCTGCATCCCGTCCCCGACAACCTGCATACATGAAGAAGATCTGACGCAAGACCGTCAGAAACATCGATCATTGATGAGGGGAGGATATTGGCATCTTTTAACCTGGCGAATAAATCTTCGGGGAGCTCAGGTTTAAGCTGCCTTTCGATAATATATTCATAACCTGACAGGTCGGGTTTAAAGGCTTTGTCTTTATCAAAAAGTTTTCTTTCTCTCTCAAGCACCTGAAGTCCCATGAATGAAGCACCGAAATTACCTGTAACGCATATCAGGTCGTTTGGTTTAGCGCTGTTCCTTCTGACAATACTCCCCTTTTCAGCCTTTCCGATACCAGTCGCACCTATTGTGAGTCCAGTCAGTGAACTTGTAATATCACCGCCGGCAAGATCGACTTTGTATTTGGTGCATGCAAGGTTAATTCCTTCATACAGGTCATCAATCTGTTCCACTGAAAATCTCGAGCTTATCCCCAATCCAATAAGTACCTGTCCGGGGGTCCCGTTCATCGCATAAATATCTGAAATGGCCCTGATTACAGCTTTATAACCGAGATGTTTCAGGGGAGTATAAACAAGGTTGAAATGAATGCCTTCAAGCAGAAGATCTGTTGAAACCAGGGTAAGGCCTTCTCCTGAATCAATTATGGCTGAATCATCGCCAATCCCTGAAACGGTGGTACTGTTTCTCAAAACAGTTTTTTCTGTCAGATGGGTTATAAGTCCGAACTTCCCGAAACTTCCGATTGGAGTTCTATTGTTTTCAGATTCATTCATATTTACATCCCCGTAACCCCCTATAGGGGAATTTATTTATCTCTATTGTTTTAACTTGTTGATCAATTAAGCCTTTATGCCTTAATGCCGTCACACCTTATCGCCTGAAACAACATAATTCCTCATGTATGCATTATTCTTCTTCCGAAGGGATTGATAGCTGTTTCGGTAAGTTTGAAATGCTGGTTTCCGAAAGGGATCCCTATTATTGTTATATAAAGGATAACGCCAAAAAATGCATGTGTTATTGCGATCCATATCCCTCCGCATAAAAGCCACAGGACATTCATGATAACATAAAGGCAGCCTGATGCCCTGGGTTCCACCCTGCTTGTGCGTCCAAAGGGCCAGAGAGCAAGCCATCCCATCTTGAGAGTCTGGAGGCCGAAAGGGATCCCGATAATTGTTATCATCAGAATCAGACTCCCGATGAAGTACTCAACTGCTATTATTATACCTCCGAATATCAGCCAGATAAGGTTACCAAGGATTTTCATAATTTTTTGACGTTTACTCGAGAATAATTGTTTTTTCCTTGGGGTATTTGACTGAATATGTAAGGATCAGTTGCCTGGTTTCCTGGGGTTTTATTTCAAGATCCCATTTGACTGTCCCTGTTTGTGAGTTATGTTTCCCTCCTGACAGCTCAACAGCACTGACTTCAATTCCGCTGTTTGATGATATCGGGATCTGGTCATTGACGGTAATCCTTATGGGATTTGTCTTGTTATTTCTGACAGTTATGAGGAATGAATATGTTTCAGTCTTATTTGATCCAAGGACTCTTCTGGTCGTAAAATCCTGCCGTTTTTCCCTTTTCACAAGGATGCTGTTGTCGTTACCGAGGGAGACAGTAAGTGTGTCTTTCAACTGGTTTACATTAAGATATGATTTTCCGACAAATGTATTTTCAAAATAAAGGGTTGCCTCGCCTCCGATAAGGTTTTGTTCAGCCCAATCTGTAATGTTGCCTGTAAGATATGCCATGGGAGATAATTTAGGAACTGTGACATATTTATAATCGGCGGGAGTGGTGGTCCGCTGAATTTCAATTGTCTGAACCTTGCCGTCAGATGCAATCGTATAAGGAATTGATATGTCAAATGAGACTGTTGTTTCTCCTACCTGTTTTTCGACCTGTACGGGGGCAGCTTCCATAACCTTATCTTCAATTGCAGCATCAGAGACAGCCATTTCAGAGACCTCCACCTTGTTTGCCCTTTTTACGCCTGAGGCCACTCCCCTTATCATTATGGGGGGCTGAGGATAGTAGTAGTCTATGAACCAGGGATTGAGTTCAGGAACATCTCCTGAAATCCAGGGAGTCGCATTTGAGAAGCTTAACCTGACATCTTTCCAGACAACTCCTGTATTCTGAAAAACATTTGCCTTGTAAAATATTGTAACAGGTTTTGCTATATTGTCTACCCTGATATCATACGAAGGATACCAGCCGGCGTTGCTCACAACATAGCTGAATGACAGCTTGCCCGAAACAGGTTTTTCGCTACTCACTGATACCAGAATTTCACCTGAAGGGAGCTGCTGTTTCCCAAATTTGTCCGATATCTGTTTCTGAAGAGCCGCTATCTGATTCTGGTAATCCTTTATCAGCCTGTTTTTCCTGAGCACTGAATTTGTAACCTGGTCCATATTGTTTGTATAAAGCTCCATCACACTTTTCATTTGTTCAACCGAGAAGGTAGTCTTCTCACCAAGAATACCCCTGTTGGCAACAAGGAAAGCCTCTTTCTCCTTCAGAACATTTATTGCAGCTGTTTCATCCTCAACTTTCAGCTGAAGTGCTTCAATCTGGCCCCTGATACTTTTGACCTCAGGCAATTCCTCAAGATTCTCCAGATAATTATTGCGCTGATTTACTGAAAGTATTATGAAATCGCCATATCCCTTTACCTGGATGCTCTGGGCATCGATATAGGGCGAAAGGCCGGTGAGTTTCAGGATAGTATTTCCTGGAGGCAGATCAGCAGCAGCTTCATGTGTTACCTGGGCTCTGTCGGGATAAACAGTTACATGTCTAATAGCGGCTTTTATTTCTTTCTCGGTATCAGCGGACAGGTTAAATGATGCGGTCACGATGATTAAAAAGGTTAAAATCAGACTTTTCATACAATTAATTTTAAAAACATAAAGATAAGATTTTCTGAAAGACTTTAGGCCAGCAAATTTGGGGCCGATAATTTGTCTTAATATATGTTAATTATGCGTTTTTCAAATGATGGTGCTGTTTAATAACTACATTTGACCAAATTTTTAAAAGATGAATGGATTGAAGATTGGTAATCTGACAGTGGCTGTTCCGATCGTACAGGGTGGAATGGGTGTTGGAATTTCATTGTCAGGACTGGCAGCAGCCGTTGCCAACGAAGGAGGAATAGGGGTTATTTCAAGTGCAGGTCTGGGGCTTCTTTATAATGATTTCAAGGGGAATTTCCTTGAAGCAAGTATTCACGGGCTCAGGGAGGAGATACGGAAAGCCAGGGAAAAAACACTTGGCGTGATTGGAGTTAATGTAATGGTTGCAATGTCGAACTTTGCCGACATGATAAGAACGTCAATTGCTGAGAAAGTCGATGTCATTATCGCAGGTGCCGGGCTTCCTCTTGATTTACCTTCTTTCCTTAAAAAGGATTCGCTTACGAAGCTTATTCCGATTGTATCCTCGGCAAGAGCTGCGAAAATAATTTGTGAAAAGTGGAAGACCAACTATGATTACCTTCCTGATGCAGTAATTGTTGAAGGACCTAAAGCCGGAGGTCATCTCGGGTTTAAGGAGGAACAGATAACAGATAATGATTACAAGCTTGAAAAGCTGGTTCCGGAAATAGTCACTGAATTAAAGCTCTTTGAAGATAAATTTAACCAGCCAATACCTCTGATTGCTGCCGGAGGGATCTACACCGGCCAGGATATAAATAATATTATGAAGCTTGGGGCTTCAGGAGTGCAGATGGGGACAATATTTGTCACCACCGATGAATGTGACGCGTCTGATGCTTTCAAGCAATCATATATCAATGCCAGCGAAAATGATATCGAGATAATAAAGAGTCCTGTAGGTATGCCGGGACGTGCAATTCTGAGCAATTTTATTGAAAAAGTAAAAGCAGGTAAGAAGCAGCCGAAAACATGTCCTTTCAAGTGTATTAAAACATGTGATATAAGCAAGAGTCCCTACTGTATTATCATTGCGCTTATAAATGCACTGAAGGGGAATTTCGAAAATGGCTATGCTTTTGCCGGGGCAAATGCCTTCAGGGCAACAAAGATCTCGTCGGTGAAAGAGGTTTTTCAGTCGTTGCTGAAGGAGTACAGAGAGAGCAGATAAGAGCTTTATTTAATTACCTCAAAATATCCGATACCTCCATTTCCCGCTTCCTCGCCTCCCTGTCCTGCCATGGGGCAGCCAGGCACCGGACAATTAATTATTTTATGTTCGTTATTATCAGCAGGTTCCCAGCCCATGATCAGGTAAAGTGTAAAGAATCCAATAATATAGGCAGCGGCAACATGCCAGCCTTTTTTTATCCAGAGGACTACATTGCGGCCTTCAGGAAACTTGTTGGTTATTGCAACGCCTGCTGATGATCCGAACCATATCATTGATCCACCGAATCCGACTGTATATGCCAGCATTCCCCAGTCGTAATGACCCTGATCGAGGCAAAGCTTTGTAAGCGGGATATTATCGAAGACTGCAGAGAGGAATCCCAGAGCAAATGCTGTTACCCAGGAGGCATTCGGAAGCTCTTCGACAGGCATCATGGATGCGCATGTTACGAGGCAGAGAAGAAAGATTGTACCTTTGATTGCGCCGGGTACCTCTTTCCATGGAACCTTCCGGAGAAATGCTCCCAATACTATTGCAATCCATACACCAAGTGCAGGCATATCGTACAGGATATTTGAGATAATTGCTCCTGCAAGGATAATAGCAACATTAAATATTTTTACCCAATCGATCTTAATATTCGTATCAGCGTCTTTCTGGATAGGCTGGTATTTATCCTGCTGATGAGCAGCAAACCAGGAAAAAAAGATGAGAGCTATTCCAGCTGCGACATAAGCATGCAATACATTCAATGCCGATACACCATCGATCCACATCATTGTGGTTGTAGTATCTCCCACAACACTTCCCGAACCCCCGGCATTGCTGGCTGCAACAAGTGCAGCTATATATCCTATGTGAACCCGGTTTTTGAATACTACAAGGGCAATTGTTCCGCCAATAAGTGCAGCAGCAATATTATCGAGAAATGATGACAGGATGAATACAAAAATAAGAAGTAAGAATGGCCCTTTCCAGTCATCCGGAAGGAACCTTGGAAGCACTTCGGGTACTTTAGATTCCTCAAATATCTTTGAAAGAACAGCGAATCCAAGGAGTAATCCAAGGAGGTTCAGAATGATTCCCCATTCGCCCTGGCGTAATCCCTTGTCCATGATCTGCTCTCCAAAAGGAGTTGTACCGAAGAAATGTTCAAAAAGGTGAAACTCCGGATCAAGGGTAAGTTTAAATGTCAGCAGAACAGCCAGTCCGGTCACCGCCACCCAGAACGTATGTTTGTGAAACAGAGCCACACCGAGAAGTATGAGTCCGAATATTATAAATTCTATACGTACAGGGCCGATTGACGGAACCTTGCCACCGGCAGCAAATGTGCACAAAGGTGTCAGCAGGATAAATACCAGAAGAAAAAGTTTTTTATGATTTTTAGAGAAGAAAGACATCGTATTGCTGTTCATACATCAGGTTTTAGGAAGAGGATTGTTATTTATTTAACAAGCCGCCAAATTAGGAATATTTTTCAATAAGAAATCTTTATGGAATCCTGTTTTTTTGATATTTTTGCGTGTTTATTTAGATTAAATATAATTAAGAAAAATTGCTATCATTTCATCTTAAGAATTAACAATTGATGATTCGGATTGTTAGTTGTATAAGGCTTGAAAGATTTAAACCGATAAGATGGAGAAAGATCAGGATAAGATAATAAAAGATGTAACTACGGGTGAATATAAGTACGGCTTTTATTCAGATATCGAGACTGAAAAGATCCCCAAGGGATTAAGTGAGGATGTTGTACGGCTTATTTCAAAAAAGAAAAATGAACCCGAATGGCTTCTTGAGTTCAGGCTTAAATCATACCGTCAGTGGCTGACAATGAAAATGCCGGCATGGGCAAACCTGAAAATCCCGGTTATCAACTATCAGGACATAATATTTTATGCTGCTCCGAAACAAAAACCTTCTATTGAGAGCCTTGATGATATCGATCCTGAACTGAAAAGGACTTTTGACAAGCTTGGTATACCTCTTGAGGAACAGAAACATCTTTCAGGTGTCGCTGTCGATGCTGTAATGGACAGTGTTTCAGTTAAAACGACATTTAAGGAGACACTTGCTGAGCTCGGAATAATTTTCTGTTCATTCAGCGAAGCTGTAAAGGAGTACCCCGATCTCGTAAAAAGATATATGGGAACAGTTGTTCCTTATACAGATAACTTCTTTGCATCACTTAATTCAGCAGTCTTCAGCGACGGATCTTTCTGCTATATTCCAAAGGGAGTAAGATGCCCGATGGAGCTCTCAACTTATTTCAGGATAAACTCCGCTAATACGGGTCAGTTCGAGCGTACCCTGCTTGTAGCAGATGAAGAGGCTTATGTAAGTTATCTCGAGGGTTGTACAGCTCCAATGAGGGATGAGAATCAGCTTCATGCGGCAATCGTGGAAATAATTGCAGAAAAAAATGCAGAAGTGAAGTATTCAACAGTACAGAACTGGTATCCCGGCGATAAGGAAGGTAAAGGAGGGATATTCAATTTTGTCACAAAGAGAGGGTTATGCAGGGGAGAGAATTCCAAGATTTCATGGACACAGATCGAAACCGGTTCGGCAATAACATGGAAATACCCGTCATGCATCCTGAGAGGGGATAATTCGACCGGGGAGTTTTATTCAGTTGCAGTGACAAACAATCATCAGCAGGCCGATACCGGAACAAAAATGACCCATATCGGAAAAAATACAAAGAGCACAATTGTTTCGAAAGGTATTTCTGCAGGGTTTGGGCAGAACAGTTACAGGGGACTTGTCAAAGTGCTCAGGAACGCCTCGAATGCGCGTAATTTCTCCCAGTGCGATTCTTTGCTTCTGGGTGATAAATGCGGAGCGCACACTTTCCCTTATATTGAAGTCGATAATCAGACCTCAGTCGTGGAACACGAGGCGACAACTTCAAAGATCGGGGAGGACCAGATTTTCTATTGCAACCAGAGAGGCATTTCAACTGAGGATGCGATAGCGCTTATTGTTAATGGATACGCAAGGGAGGTAATAAATAAGCTTCCAATGGAATTCGCTGTTGAAGCCCAGAAGCTTCTTCAGATAAGTCTCGAAGGGAGTGTAGGTTAGAACTTAATAAAAGATTATACTTTATCATGCTTAGCATTAAAAACTTAAAAGCCGGAATTGACGGAAAGACTATACTGAAAGGAATAAGCCTTGAGGTGAAGGCGGGGGAGATACATGCCATAATGGGTCCCAACGGATCGGGTAAAAGTACTCTTGCGGCAGTTCTTGCCGGAAGGGAATTTGTCGAGGTGACTGAAGGTACTGTAACATATTTCGGAAAGAATCTTCTTGAAATGTCACCGGAAGATCGTTCCAAAGAGGGTATATTCCTTGGGTTTCAGTATCCGATAGAGATCCCGGGTGTCAGCATGGTCAATTTTATGAAGGCAGCCGTTAATGAACACAGGAAACATAAAGGTCTGGATCCTCTCTCCGCTTCCGATTTTCTCAGGCTGATGCGTGAGAAAAAGGAACTTGTGGAAATTGATTCCAAGCTTGCAAACCGATCGGTTAATGAAGGGTTCTCAGGTGGAGAAAAAAAGAAGAATGAGATATTCCAGATGGCTATGCTTGAGCCGAAGCTTTCAATTCTTGACGAAACCGACTCGGGACTTGATATTGACGCTCTCAGGATAGTGGCTAACGGTGTCAACAAACTTAAAAGGCCCGATAATTCTGCAATTGTAATTACACATTACCAGCGCCTTCTGGATTATATTGTACCTGACGTGGTTCATGTACTTTACGACGGCCGGATTGTAAAAACTGCCGGAAAAGAACTCGCCTTTGAGCTTGAAGAAAAGGGTTACGACTGGATTAAGAAAGAGGTTGAAAATCAAAACTGATATGAACGGAAAATCTGAAGTATCGGAATTTTATTCAGGGCTCTACACTGACAACATTGAGAAGATCGAGGAGGACTCTTCTCAGTTTATAAATTCTTTCAGGAAAGACGCATTTGAAAAGTTCAGCCAGTTGGGAGTTCCGACCAGGAAAAATGAAAGCTACAAATACACAAATCTCGATCTTTTCTTCAAACACAACTATAAAAGCTATTTCATTCCTGGTGAATCGGATTTTCAGAAGGCGGAAGACTTCAGGTGTGATGTGACCGACCTTGATGCTCACGGGGTAGTGCTTATGAATGGCTTTTACCCGACAATAAACGGAAAGCTTCGCCAGCTTCCGGGGGACATTACGATTGGCAGCCTGAATGAAGCTGCCAAAAGATTCCCTGCCATGGTTGAGAAGCATTACGGTAGATATGCTAAGAGCAATACGGACGGTTTGATACATCTTAATACTGCTATGGCTTCCGATGGTGTTTTTATTCATGTGCCAAGAGGAGCCGTGCTCAGGAAACCTGTTCAGGTGGTTAATCTTGTTGATTCAAAAGAAGATACATTCAATCAGCACCGTAATCTTATAATTGTTGAGGATAATGCTGAATTTACACTTATCATTTGCGATCATACTCTTTCTCCTCAAAAGTTCCTGACAAATGCTGTTACCGAGATTCACATCGGAGAGAATTCTCATTTTGATATTATACGGGTTCAGAATGAGCACAACAATGCATGTAAGATAACCCATACATTCATTTACCAGGAGAAGAACAGCTATGCCTCTTCAAACAATATTACACTCCATGGAGGACTTGTCCGCAACAGTACTTTTCATTACCTGAGCGGTGAGGGTGCAGAATGCAATTCATCAGGCCTTTTCCTCGCCGATAAATGGCAGCATATTGATAATTTTGTAAATGTTGACCACGCCTCCCCGAATTGTACCAGCAACCAGCTATTCAAGGGAGTTCTGGATGAGATGTCAACCGGTGCATTCAACGGGCGGATTTATGTTGCTCCCAATGCACAGGGAACACTGGCTTATCAGAAGAATAATAATATTCTTCTGACCGATGATGCAAAGATGGATTCGAAGCCGCAGCTGGAGATCTTTGCCAATGATGTTAAATGCAGTCATGGTGCAACAGTCGGCCAGCTTGATGATAATGCACTCTTCTATTTGCAGTCGAGAGGAATTGATAAACGTCAGGCCAGGCTCATGCTTATGTTCGGTTTTGCCCATGAGGTGATACAGAATATAAAAGTTGAGGCACTCAGGGAAAGAATGGATAATCTTGTAATGCAGAGGCTTAAGGGTGAATTGTCGCGGTGCGCAAGCTGTATGGTTAAATGTGGCTAAAATTAGGTTCAAGTGAAGAATATCTCAGAAATACGAGCCGATTTTCCGTTGCTGCAAAGGCGAGTCTACGATAAGCCGCTTATCTATTTTGATAACGGGGCCACAACCCAGAAACCGCTCTGCGTCCTTGATAAAGTAAGGGAAGTTTACACAACCTACAATGGGAATGTCCATAGAGGAGTCCATGCAATGAGCGATCTCACTTCCGAAGCTTTTGAAAATGCAAGGGAAAAGGTAAGATCATTTATTAATGCCGGAAAGCGTGAGGAAATAGTTTTCACATCAGGAACAACAGGATCAATTAACAGTATCTCCTTCTCGTTTGGCGAGCGATATATTAAACCTGGCGACGAGATAATTCTCAGCAACCTCGAACATCATGCAAATATCATCCCATGGCAGATGATGTGCAACAGAAAGGGGGCATTTCTGAAGATTATCCCGGTAAATGATAACGGTGAGATAATTTTTGAGGAGTACCTTAAGCTGTTTTCGAAAAAAACCAGGATTGTTGCAATAACACAGGCCTCAAACGCGCTCGGAACTGTTCTGCCGATTAAGGAAATGATTAATGCAGCTCATTCAGAAGATGTTCCGGTTCTCATAGATGGAGCACAGGGTATACAGCACGGGATTGTTGATATGAAATTGCTCGATTGTGATTTTTATGCTTTCTCTGGTCATAAGATCTATGGACCTACAGGAATTGGTATTTTATACGGAAAAGAAAAATGGCTCTCCGAACTGCCTCCTTACCAGGGCGGTGGTGATATGGTTGACAGGGTAACTTTTGAAAAAACGACGTATAATGAACTTCCTTTTAAATTTGAAGCCGGTACAATGAATTATGCCGGAGCGATCGGGCTTGGTATGGCTCTTGATTATGTTTCAGATATGGGGAGAGAAGAGATCGCCGAACGTGAAAAAATGCTTCTTGATTATGCAACTCACCTGTTATCATCAATTGGAGGAGTCAGAATATTCGGCAGATCAGCGAACAAAATATCAACTATATCATTTTTGCTTGAGGGCATTCATCAGTACGATACTGGAATGATTCTTGACAAACTGGGCATTGCGGTCAGAACAGGTACCCATTGTGCCCAGCCGGTGATGGATCGCTTCGGGATTGAAGGTACGGTAAGGGTTTCAATGTGTTTTTACAATACGACTGAGGAAATTGACACACTTGGCACGGGAATTGAAAAAGTGATCAGCATGTTTTCAAAATGAAAGCCATGACAATTGACGAGGTTCAAAACAATATAATTGAGGAGTTTTCCCTGTTCGAGGACTGGATGGATAAATACAATGTTCTTATCGATATGGGAAAGGAGTTGCCTTTGATCGATCCAAAGTTCAAGGTAAAGGATTACCTGATAGAAGGCTGCCAGTCAAAAGTTTGGCTTTATCCCGAATATGACGGAAGAGTTATCACTTTTAAAGCCGACAGCGATGCAATAATAACTAGGGGAATAGTTGCCCTGCTTATTAAAGTCCTTTCAGGGAGAAGTCCTGATGAGATTATTAAAACAGAGCTCTATTTTATCGACAGGATCGGGCTCAGACAAAACCTTTCGCCGACCCGGTCAAACGGATTGCTTTCAATGGTGAGGCAGATGAAACTGTATGCAATGGCATATAAGGCGCAGGTCGCAGGGCACAGGGCACAGGGTGATCGTTAAGCTCTGGTCTCTGTTATAGCGGGTTATTAAACAATGAGTAATAAATCAAAAAGATTGCTTCCCCGCCAGATGGCGGATCGCAATAACAGAAAATACTTCATAAATTATGGATCCAACTGAACAACTTGAAATAGAAACCAGGATAGCAGGTGTGCTTAAAAGCATCTATGATCCGGAGATCCCTGTTAACATTTATGATCTGGGACTTATTTACAATGTCGAAGTGGACGATGATCATATTGCACATATTACAATGACACTTACAGCTCCAAATTGCCCAATGGCTGAAGACCTGATTGAAGAGGTAAAATATAAGGTGGCCGGGACAAAAGGTGTAAAGGATTGTGATCTGAAGCTGACTTTCAAACCNCCATGGGATAAAAGCATGCTGAGCGATGAAGCAAAGCTCGAACTGGGTTTCCTTTAAAATAATGTTATGGCAGACTCATCTGAACACATACTTTCAGGCAGCATCAGGAATAAATTACAAGAGCTTGGATTCGATATTTGGGGAATAGCCAGATCACGGACTCTGAATGAGTGTGGTCCTTTAATTGAAGCCTGGGTGGAAGCAGGAATGCATGATAGGATGGGATATCTTGCAAGAGATATAAATAAGCGTCTTAATCCTGAAAACCTGTTTCCCGGAGCAAAATCACTCATAGTCACGGGCCTTGGTTATTACTCGNAAAATAAGCAGAAAGATCCTGAGGCTCCTGTACTCTCCCGCTACACCTATGGCATCGATTATCATGAGGTAATCAGCAAAAAGCTTGAAAAGCTTCTTTCATGGATCAAAANTTCTCAACCCGGAACTGAAGGACGAATTGTCGTTGATACTGCATCTCTCCTGGAAAAAGCCTGGGCCAGGGAGGCGGGGCTTGGATGGCAGGGACGCCATTCGATAATCATTAATAAGAATATCGGATCTTTCTTTTTTATCGGGATCCTGGTACTGAACATNGACCTTGANTATGACAATCCGTTTGAAAAGGATTATTGCGGCGACTGCAGATTATGCATCGATGCATGTCCGACAGGAGCCATAAATGAGAACCGGACAATTGATACGAGAAAATGTATTTCGAATCTTACAATTGAGAACAGAGGACCCATACCTGAGAAAATTGTGCCGCAACTTGGCAGAAGGGTTTATGCCTGTGACAGATGTCAGGAAGTCTGTCCATGGAATAAGTATTCAGGACAGAATAAGACACCCGAGTTTGCAATNAACGAGGAGGTAGCTGAGATGAGCCTGAGTGACTGGAAAAATCTTTCAGAAGAAAAATTCAAACGACTTTTCAGTAAAACATCTATGTGCAGGGTCAGTTACGAAAAGTTTATGGGGAACATTGATGCTGCTTTGAAATCAGGAAATTGATTTTAGCATTCAATAAATTAACTGGTTCTTCTTTTACCTTTCTGCAAATCTTACGTCTTATTAATAAACAATTAGCCGCTTTGGTTGAAAAGGAACTTATCGAGGAGTGCAGGAAGGGTGATCTGCATAATTTCAGAAAGGTGGTTGAGAAAAGCACACCTTTGATTTTCTCGGTTGCATTCAGGATGCTTGGCGATGAGGATTCAGCACGTGATATTGTTCAGGAGACACTGGTGACCATCTGGCAGAAAATGTCTAAAATAAAGACAGCCGAAAGTTACAAAACGTGGGTTTACAGAATTGCCGTGAATAAATGTTATGATGAACTGAGGAAACAAAAACGGCAGAATGAAAGCAGNTATGATGATCAGGCATGGGCACTGATTTCAAATCATTTGTCAGACGACGGGATAACTGAACTGGAGAGTCAGGAGAANGCNATGATAATAAATATTTTAACAAATAAATTAAGCCATAAACAGAAAGCTGTATTTGTGCTTTCAGAACTGGAAGAGATGCCTGCCGGTGAAATATCNGAGATAACAGGAATGACAAAGGCGGTAGTCAAGGCAAACCTTTATTATGCAAGGAAGAATATTGAATCACTTTTGCAGAAATATTTAAAAAGATGACAGCAGAAAATGACAGGTATGAAAAGATGGTTGAAATTCTCAGGAAATCCAGGCCTGAAATGGCTCAGCCTGAGAAACTCGGGGAAGAGGTCATAAGAAAGATAGAGCTTAAAAATCATAATAGCCTCAGGGTGGCAGATCTNATCGATTCTATTTTCGGATGGGTATATATAGGATGGGTGAGAAGAAGCCTTGTGGGAGCAGCTGTATTAATGGCAGCATTGTTTGTCTATCAACAGGCATTTATCTTCAGGCAGGTAAAAAATATAAGCAAACTGGTTGTAATATCGGGAATTGAGACATCTAAAACATTTTCATCAGATCTCGAAAAGAGACTGACCCTGTATAAAATGTCAACCCGTTTATCGCCCGGAGAGGATATTAAGATATCAGCAGGAGAATTGGGAAAATTTCTCGACTCTTATAACAATCTGCAGTTAAAGTACAGGGACCTCCTCAGGATAATTGATGAGAACCCGGAACTGAAGAGTTATTTTGAAAATAAACTTGAACAGGAGAAAAAATATAAACCTGATATATAAAAAAATGAAAAACAGGAAATTAAAACTCATCATTTCACTGGCACTTGCCTTGGCAGCTTCATGTGATGATCCCGAAACCATAGTTACAAATATTGTGCANCCCGACGGAACAATAACAAGGAAAATTGAAATGAGAAATCTCGAGAACAAATTTGAGCTTTCTCACCTTCAGGTTCCGTTCGACAGCACCTGGGAAATACGAGATTCCCTTGAGATCTCAGAAAAAGGTGACACTACATGGGTGAAAAGGGCAGAAAAACTTTTTGAAAGTGTAGAAGAACTCAACCGGCAGTATGCCTCCGACAGCGGCGCAAATAAGGATATTGCAAGGCATGCGGAATTTGGAAAAAAATTCAGATGGTTTAACACCGAATATGACTTTAACGAGATTATTGACAAAAAAATGAAGTACGGCTACCCTGTTTCTGATTTTCTTAATCAGGATGAGCTTAAGTGGTTTTTTACGCCTGAAAACCTTAAGTCGGAAAAGAAAAATGGTTCCGACAGTTTAAGATACAGAGTATTCAGNGACACTGTTGATAAAAAACTTGAGAGATGGTATCTGAAAAACATTGTTTCAGAATGGATAGGGGAATTTAGCATACTCACGGATGGGAAAGCAGATAACGGCATGGACAAGGAAACACTTAAAAAGCGGGAAAATGAATTCGTAAGTATAGTGGAACAGGACAGCGAGCATTTTGACAGTTTATGGACCGAGGGAGCTCTGCTTAGGGAGTTTTTGGGAGAGGCCAATGCTCTAAAGTACAAAACCGAAGCCGATTCAGCAGCAATAATTGCCACTGATCGTTTCTGGGTCTCTTTTAAACCATATACATTAAGGACAGTAATGCCGGGAAGGTTAACAGGTACTAACGGATTTGTCGATTCGGCAGGAATATTGCTGTGGCCTGTCAATTCCGACTATTTCCTTTCAGAACAGTATAAAATGCATGCCGAATCGAAAATCCCAAATGTCTGGGCCTGGATTGTGTCGGGCTTATTCATTCTGTTTGTATTCACAGGAATCATCTTAAGGAAAAAAAGAAAAGGCTGAGATACTCAGCCTTTTAACCTAACCTAATAACCCATTCTATAATTATCTAACACTAACTTCCATAATCTTTCAGTATCAGCATGAGCTTCTGCCGCGTAAAGAATATCCTGCTTTTTACGGTTCCTATTTTTAATCCAAGTTTATCGGCAATCTCATGATACTTAAAACCATCTATGTGCATCCTGAATGGTATCCTGAAATCATCGTTCAATGAATCGATCGCTCTATCTATTTCTCCCTGGGCATATTTCGATTCAGGGGAGATAAAACCCTTGTCATGCGGCATATTTAAATAATAGAGGTCCTGGGTTCCGTCGATTATTGTATTCTCCTTTATATTCCTTCTGTAATTATTAATGAAAGTGTTTTTCATTATTGTAAATACCCAGGCTTTAAGATTCGTATAATCGATAAATTTTTCCTTGTATGTAATTGCCTTGAGATAAGTGTCCTGAACAAGATCCAGGGCAGTATCTCTGTCTGAAGTCAGACTCATTGCNAACCTTTGAAGGTTGCTTTTCATCTCGATCAGACTATTGTTAAATTCATGAGCTGTCATGGTCTTTATTTTTTGATTGTCGAACAAATATATAAACAAAATAGAAGATAAACAAATCTTAATATCTATATATCTGTTGGATCAACACATATTCTAAATAAGATAGAATTGTAAGAAGCAGNAATACAGAGAAATACAGTTATAAAGATTAAGCCGGTATAAATTTTGAATAAATTATATATATNGAGAGTTAAAATGTTTGTTTTGTTTTTTGGTCTCAGACAGCTCTTCATGTCTGATTAATTAAACCATNTCCGGACCTCGGATAGCGACCTTTGCGCCTACCTGCCGTCAGGCAGGATTAATGGATTTCGACTTTTTAAACAACCCCAAGAAGGAGGATGAATCACGAAAAGAAGAAAAGGAAAATGTTTCACTATAAAACAGTTTATCATTTCAGTAACCTTATTATTTCCTCCATCTTTTGTACTTTTAAAGAAAAAAAAGATGGATTTTAACATAAAACTCTCTAACGGTCAGATTCTCAGAGGTTACATTAAAAGTCCCGGCGAAAAGCTACGTGCAGTGGTAATACTTGTTCACGGGCTGGGTGAACATATTCAGCGGTACAGCAACTGGGCTGGTTTATTTAACGAGTCAATGATAGCATTGGCTGGAGTGGACCTGCCAGGCCATGGACGATCGGACGGCAAGAGAGGGCACATAAGAAGTTTCANCCAGACCGATGAAATGATTGCTATCCTGCTTAATGAATGCCGCAAGACTTTTCCGCGTGTACCTCTTTTCCTTTATGGCCACAGTCTTGGAGGTGGAATCGTTCTGGATTACATTATTCGCAAGGATCCAGCTATAAACGGTGCGATTGTCACATCCCCGTGGCTTAAACTTTCGTTTGAACCTGATCCATTAAAGGTGAAGCTTGCCAGGACCATGAAGTNTATTTTTCCCGAACTTATCCAGCCTTCAGGACTGGTGGTGGACCATATTTCACACGATCAGGAGGTTGTGAAGGCTTACAGGAATGATCCGCTCATACACGACAAAATTTCGGTAAGTTTGTTCCACTCGGCAATGTCGGCCGGAAAAAATTCGCTGGTCAATGCCGGCAGCCTGAAAAAGCCGCTGCTCCTTATGCATGGAACAGATGACCATATATGTTCACCCGAGGGAAGCCGTGAATTTGCAGCTAAAACCGTTATGGCCGAACTGAAATTGTGGGATGGGGGATACCATGAGCTTCATAATGACCTCTACAGACATGAAATGTTTAGTTATATTATTACATGGCTTGACACAAGGTTATCATGAGATATCATTTTTCAGAGGATGGAACTTAGAACGACATTTAACATTGAGCCTTCACCTGATAAAATAACCTACAAAGATCCGGTTTTATTCATAGGGTCATGCTTTGCCACATCAATGGGCAACCAACTTGAACTTGGGCGGATGCCTGTGATGATAAACCCTTCAGGAACGGTCTATAACCCTGCTTCGGTCTGCAACACAATAAACACGATAACAGGTAAAAAAACATATGATCGGTCCGATCTCGTTAAATTTGATGACATATGGATCTCCTTTGACCATTATACCGATTTCTCATCCTCCGATCCACAAAAGATACTCGAAAAAATAAACAAAACATCAGCAGAAGCTCTTACTTTTCTGGCACATGCAAAATTTCTATTTATAACCTTTGGCACTGCGAGGGTCTTCAGATGGAAAGATACGGGTAAAATTGTCTCAAACTGTCATAAAATTCCTTCAATCAGGTTCACTCATGAGCTTTTATCTCCCGACTTCATAGCTAATTTTTGGGCAGACCAGCTTGACAACCTGAAATCACTTTTTCCTGATTTGAAAGTTGTTTTTACAATAAGTCCGGTTCGTCACCTGAAGGATGGTGCCCATGGAAACCAGGTAAGCAAATCGGTCCTCTTCCTGGCTGTTGAAAAGCTGCTTGAACATACATCAAGACCTTCATATTTTCCGGCTTATGAACTTGTTATGGATGACCTGCGTGATTACAGGTTCTATGATGATGATATGCTTCATATTTCAGATATGGCGGTTGATTATATTTGGAAGGCATTCACCGACTGTTATCTGGATAAAAAGACAGCAGGTCTTTGGAAAGAAGTTGCCAGTATTTCAAAAGCTGTATTACACCGGATACAAACTTATGATAAAAAACAGATAGTGAAGTTTTCTGAAACTATATTGTCAAGGATTGATCTGATAACCCAAAAGAATCCGTTTGTAAANCTGGAAAAGGANAGAGAGTATTTTACTGGCCTTTTAAAAATTTAATAGATGAGGTCAGATATTTAATTTATTACAGATTTACNATGAGACTCCTGACAAAACAGCTGGTATGAANCCTATTTCAATGTTGAGATCGCTTTCCTGAATTCTTCCGGGTTCCTTGTTATCATAATATTTTCAGGTATCCTTTTTTCATGAGAATCCGGATAATCTGTCAGTATAATCTTTTTTATCAGAAGTGATTTGCCGATACTGCTGAAATAACCGATCTTTTTCCTGGCAAAATCAAATGACCCCGAGTTGACAACAAGATAATCGAAAGATTTTATTTTATGAATTTCAATAACCTCAGAGGCGGGGAGAACGCCTCCGGTGAAAATAACGTCAAAACCTCTTTTCTTCAGGATATATTTATAAAACAGGAAATTGCTGTCTGACAGGTTGTCAGATGTGTTAATCATTGCAAATGAACCTTTTGATCTGTTGGCAGGGGGTTTGAGGTTGTAGTCTTCAACAATCATAATCTGTCTAACAGAGTTCCGGACAAACTGTTCCTGTGCGCGCGACATGCTTCCGGTCTGCCAGAGGATCCTTGATTTTTCGAGCAGGGGATAAAAAAACCTGATATAGGCATCTTCAATCCCATTATATTTTATGAACGGGATAAGGGCTTCATTGAACTGACTTTCGTCGAACCTTATGGCAGTCATAAGTATTTTACCCGGTTGGAAACTTTTGTCAGGACTTTCGGCACGGCCGCTTACTGCCATCACCTTTTGTGTAAGTTCATCTTCACTAAGGCCTGCAATTTTTGAGATTTTCAGTCCATTCCTGTTAAGGTAAGCGACATTAAGGATCTTTTTCAGTTCCGTTTCGCTATAAGTTCTTATGTTTGAATCTGTTCTGTCAGGCTCCAGTACCCTGTACCTTTTTTCCCATATTCTGATAGTGTGAGCCTTTATTCCGGAGAAATTTTCGAGATCCTTTATCGAGAAAACATTTATTGCTTCTTCCATGGCNGTCTCAATAATTCAATTTTAACTATTTAAAGTCCCCCAATAGTAAACAATCAAAGAAACGTATTGTTCCATCGATTCTGAAAAATATAATGTTACGGATTTGCGGAATTTCCCCTTATCGGCTAAAACAGGTTTGAGAGACTGCTTTATTCAGGATTCTCAATCATGACTTTTCTGACAATCCTTGTGCCATCTGTAAAAGCGATAGTAACCAGATACATACCTCTTGTAGGTTTTTTAAGCAGTACTTTTGTCACTGGGACAGGATTACTGTATTCAGCTCTGAAAATATCCTGGCCGATCATATTGGTTACCTTAACTGAAGTCATATCCCTGTCGGTTTTTATCGTAAAACTGTTTTCTCTGACAGGAACCGGAAAAATATTGATGTTCGATGGAGCAGCTTCCCTGGCGAAGGTTTTCTGGGGATAATTTCTGACAATATTAACTGTATCCCTCTGGGAATGAAGGCATAATGGGATTAATAGTAATATAATTAAGAGTAGAGTTTGCTTCATAAGCACTCTTTTCTAAATGGCCAACAAAAACTGTGCTAAAGGTACGGATTTTTATTTAAATTTATTAAAGAAAATTTCTGCTTTTTCCAGGTCGCCGGGTGTGTCGATGCAGATGCTTTCCCATATTGTTACAGCAGTTCTTATTTTATAGCAGTTTTCCAGCCATCTGTTCTGTTCCAGCGATTCAGCTTTTTCAAGCGAACTGCTTGATAATGACGTGATTTTATTCAGGGTTTCTGTTCGGTAAGCATAGAGGCCAATATGTTTGTAATAGGTGTGCATGCTGGTCCATTCACTAATTTCAGCACCACGCAGATACGGAATAACAGACCTGCTGAAATAGATAGCATTTCCCGACGAATCGAGTATAACTTTGGGATGATTTGGATTGGTTATGTCCTCACCTGGTTCAGCTTTCCTGACAAGTGTCGATATCTCAACCGATTTATCGGTGAAGCATGAAATAAGGAGTTCGATCTGCTCCGGTCTGATAAATGGTTCATCGCCCTGAATGTTTATAACTACATCAGCTGTCTTATCTTTCACAGATGCAATTTTAGCTGCAGCTTCAGCACACCTGTCGGTTCCGCTCTGATGTCTGTCAGAGGTCATAATGACTCTCCCCCCGAAACTCATAACCGTGTCATGAATCCTTTGATCGTCTGTAGCAACATACAATTCATCAAGAACCAGGGAGGCCTGTTCATAAACCCTTTGGATCATAGGTTTGCCCATGATGATTGCAAGAGGTTTTCCCGGAAACCGGGTTGATGCATATCGCGCAGGAATAATGCCAGTTAAGTGATATCCGTTAAATGTTTTCATTCTGCGAATTTACGAAAATTGAATTTCCCAATGTTTTAAAAATATCTTAAATTCGCACCAGCGAAAAACAGCAATGAAAGATCTTCAGGGTATTAAACAGAGATTCGGAATAATAGGTAATCATGCAGGGCTTAACCATGCAATAGATATCGCTGTGCAGGTAGCGCCTACAGATCTTTCCGTTCTTATAACCGGGGAAAGCGGGACAGGCAAGGAAGTATTTCCTCAGGTGATACATAGTTTCAGCGCCAGGAAGCACGGTCAGTATATAGCTGTAAACTGTGGTGCTATACCTGAAGGTACTATCGATTCGGAGCTGTTTGGTCACGAAAAAGGCTCCTTCACCGGGGCAACTGAAAGCAGAAAAGGTTACTTTGAAGTAGCCGACGGTGGTACCATATTTCTTGATGAAGTTGCAGAGCTGCCTCTTTCAACACAGGTTCGCCTGCTGAGGGTTCTTGAAACCGGCGAATTCATAAGAGTTGGTTCTTCGAAAGTCCAGAAAACAAATGTCCGTGTGATTGCAGCCAGCAATGTTGATGTAGTAACAGCTATCAATAATGACAAATTCAGGGAGGACCTGTTTTACAGGCTGAATACAGTTCCAATAAAGATTCCGCCATTAAAAGAAAGGGGTGAGGATATATTTTTACTTTTCAGGAAATTTGCGGTCGACTTTGCTGAAAGATACAGGATGCCTTCAATCAGGCTTAGCAACGAAGCCAAAAATATACTTATAAATTATTCATGGCCTGGGAATGTGCGCCAGCTAAAGAACATAACGGAGCAGATTTCAATTATAGAAAAGGAAAGGGAAATAAGTGCCGAGGTACTTCAGACATATCTTCCCGATTACACCGGAGTGAAGCTTCCAGCTGTTATAAAACGGGATGAAGAGAGATCGTTTTCTTCAGAAAGGGAGATATTGTACAAAATTCTCTTCGATATGAAGAGTGATATGAACGACCTTAAGAAACTGGTTCTCGAACTCATTAAAACCGGTGAAATTGATGTTAATTTTCATGAGAACAACTCTGTAGTCATCAGGAATCTCTTAAGGGATGCAGGCCGCCAGGAGCCAATCGAATCCGTTCCTGAGACACATCCGGCTGATTTCACGGTTGCCCGCGCAAGAGGTACTATACAGGATACCGAGGAGGTTGTGGAAGAATCATTATCCCTTGCCGGCAAGGAGATTGAGATGATAAAGAAAGCTCTGGAAAAGTACAATGGCAAAAGAAAGATGGCCGCACATGAGCTTGGAATATCCGAAAGAACTCTTTACAGAAAAATAAAAGAGTATGAAATTGAAATGTAAAATCCCCGTTCCCGTGTCAGTAAGGAACATTCTCATGATTTTTTTCGCAATTTTCCTGGTTGTAAACGGCGGATGCGGTATCTATTCATTTTCGGGAGCTAGCACTGAAGGGTTGAAATCGGTAAGTATTCAGTATTTCCAGAACAGGGCAAGTCTTGTTCAGCCGGGATTAAGCCAGACGCTTACAGATGCTCTCAGTGACAAATGCAAAGCTCAGACCAGCCTGAATATTATCAATGGTCTGGGTGATGCAAATTTTGAAGGTGAGATATCTGATTACAGTACCAGGCCGCTAACTGTTTCGGCTGATGCAACTGCTGCAATGAACAGGTTTACCATTACTGTGAAGGTTAAATTCACAAATTCTGCCGATCCCGAAAAGAGCTTCGAAGAATCATTCTCAAGGTATGAAGATTACCCAAGTACCAGCGACCTTACTGATGTGGAAGCGGAGCTCTCCCGAAAAATAACTGAAATGATTGTTGAAGATATCTTTAACAGGGCATTCGTAAACTGGTGACCAGCCATGAATAAGAACGACTTTTTAAGTCTGATGGGAAGAAATGAGCCTGTCGACAGGCAGGTTCTCGCAGAATTAAACGAGCTCGTCAATATTTTTCCATATTTTCAGACTGCACATCTTCTGCTTCTTAAGGGTCTTAAGGATAATTCTGATATAAGATTTGAAAATCAGCTTAGAAATTCAGCTATTCATATTGCTGACAGGGAGGTTTTGTTCAATCTCATTAAAATAGAACCGGTCCGGTTTGAAAATGAAATTTTTGAGGAGCAGCAGGAAAAACCTGTAATACAGGAATTGATTAAGGAAGAAATAAAGATCGGAGAAGCTCCAACGGAAGAATCACATATACCTGAACCCATAATAAATGAAGAAGCAGTTCGGGGAGATATTGAACAGACTGTGATTGAGTCGGCCAGGAACAGTGAAGATCTTATTATTGAAATTGAAAGGGACCTGGAGCAAAAACGTGAAGAAGACCAGTCAGAAAGTACTGATAAGTTACTGGAGCGTACAATTATGGGGTCATTTGAGCCGGAAACTGATGAACCGGATATTGATGAACCTTTAAGGGGCGCTCTTGTAATTGATGAAGTGCCTGATGAAGCTGAAGAAAAAGTCTTTTATATGGATCCAGGATTCTCTGTTCCAGTCAGTGAAGAAAAGCTGGTTTCTGATGGAGCTGTCACAACTTCCGAATCCGAAAAGCCGGTACCTGATGTAGTCATTACTCCTGCTGAACCCGGAAAACCGGATGTAAATCTGAATAAACAAGCTCAGACGGATCTGATTGATAAATTCATTTCACTCAATCCAAGGATAGAGCCCAGGATGGACAAAACCGAACATCCTGTGGTAGATTTATCCACCCCTCATCTTGAAGAAAAAGGAGGACTCGTTACTGAAACCCTTGCCAGGATTTATGTGAATCAGGGCTATTATTCAAAGGCGATAGAAATTTATGAAAAATTAAGTTTGAAATTTCCGGAAAAAAGTGGTTACTTTGCGACTCAAATTGAAAAAATAAAGGCGATCATCAAATAGTTGACTCATGGGAATATATATTTTTGTTTCGGTTCTTATTATTATAGCCTGCGTTATTCAGGTTATGATAGTTCTTGTTCAGAATTCAAAAGGAGGAGGTCTTGCTGCCAATTTTACATCGGCTGGACAATCGATGGGAATAAGAAAGACAGCTGATTTTCTCGAAAAATCGACATGGACTCTTGCAGCGGCGATACTTATTCTCTGTGTAGTGGCTACGGCTACAATACCACGCGGTGCAACCACCGAGCGTTCAAGAATTGAAAACTCAATTCAGAATGCAGTTGATCCAAGTGCAATTCCGACTCTGCCAACTGCCGTCCCAACTGAGACTCCTGCTCCGCCTTCAGGAAACCAGCAACAACCTCAGAATTAAACGAGAATATCCGGAGATATTAGTTAAGTGTCAGTTTGTCATAAACTGACACTTTGTTTTTTATCTCGTAATGCATTCATATATAATTATATAGACAAAATTGATACAGAATTTACCCGGAAAATGTCAGGACCTGGCCGAAAAAATGTCGGCTTATTGTCGCCGGTGTCACGAATTTGCTGTTTGGCATAAATTATGCTAAATGAAGAGGCAGAAAATAATCATTAACTTTAAAACTAAATAAAATGGCACAATTAAAAGGAAAAGTATTGGCTGGAAAGGTTTTGGTAAAACCTCACGAAGCTGAAGCAAAAACTGCAAGCGGAATAATAATTCCTGATTCAGCAAAGGAAAAACCTCGTCAGGGCACAGTTATTCTCGTAGGCGCTCCCAAAAAAGATGAGGAAATGGAAGTAAAAAAAGGTGACGTTGTTCTTTACGGAAAATATTCCGGTCAGGAACTCTCGATAGACAACGAGGATTATCTTCTTATATCACAGTCAGATATTCTTTTCATTTCATAATTAATGCAAACCAATAAATTTTAAATAATATGGCAAAAGAGATTAAATACAATATCGATGCACGCGCCCTGCTTAAGGAAGGCGTTGACATGCTGGCCGATGCAGTAAAAGTTACACTGGGCCCAAAGGGACGTAATGTTGTTCTTGAGAAAAAATTCGGAGCNCCCCACATTACAAAAGACGGGGTTACCGTGGCAAAGGATATAGAATTATCTGACGCTTATAAGAATATGGGTGCACAGATGGTTAAGGAGGTTGCTTCCAAGACCGGGGATATAGCCGGCGACGGAACAACCACTGCGACCGTTCTTGCACAGTCAATTATAAATGTAGGTTTGAAAAATATTACAGCCGGCGCCAATCCGATGGATGTTAAAAGAGGTATTGACCTTGCAGTTGAGAAAGTTATCAAGCATCTTAAATCGCAGGCACAGGTTGTTGGAAANGATCTGGCTAAAATCGAACAGGTAGCAAGGATCTCAGCTAACGATGATGAGGAAATAGGCAAGCTGATTGCTGAAGCTATGGACAAAGTTCATAAAGAGGGTGTTATAACCGTTGAGGAATCAAAGGGTACCTCCACCTCCGTTGAGGTTGTTGAGGGAATGCAGTTCGACCGCGGTTATATATCTGCATATTTTGTGACCAACGCCGAAAAGATGGAAGCTGATCTCGAGAACCCATATATCCTTATATATGACAAGAAAATATCTTCCATGAAGGATATGCTTCCGATACTCGAAGCAACAGCACAGAATGGCCGTCCGCTTCTTATTATATCAGAAGACGTTGAAGGAGAAGCTCTGGCAACACTTGTTGTTAACAGNTTGCGTGGTTCACTGAAGGTTTGTGCAGTGAAGGCCCCCGGATTCGGCGACAGGAGAAAAGAGATGCTTGAGGATATTGCCATTCTGACAGGCGGAACAGTGATCTCTGAAGAAAAAGGCCTCAAACTCGAACATACNACTCTCGACATGCTTGGCACTTCAGAAAAAGTTACAGTGAACAAGGAAAATACAACTATCGTAAATGGTTATGGCGACAAGACAATGATCAAAGCCAGAGTTGCACAGATCAAACAGCAGATGACAACGACCACTTCAGATTATGATAAGGAAAAACTTCAGGAACGTCTTGCAAAATTATCAGGTGGTGTTGCAGTTCTTTATATAGGTGCTGCTTCGGAGGTTGAAATGAAGAATAAGAAGGACCGCGTTGACGATTCACTCCATGCGACCCGCGCTGCAATTGAGGAAGGTATTGTCCCGGGTGGTGGCGTTGCATATATCCGTTCAATTTCGGCACTTGATAAACTCAAGGGAGGAAATGAAGATCAGAATACCGGTATCGAGATTATCAAGCGTGCTATTGAAGAACCACTCCGCCAGATAGCTCTCAATGCAGGAAAAGAGGGTGCTGTAGTTGCAAATGCAGTAAAAGCAGGTAAGGGNGATTTTGGTTACAATGCCCAGACCGATAAATTCGAAAAGCTGTATGACTGCGGAGTTATTGATCCGGTTAAGGTGGTAAGGGTCGCTCTTGAGAATGCTGCTTCGGTTGCAGGAATGTTCCTGACCACAGAAGCTGTTATTGTTGATGAGAAAGAAGAAAAACAGCCTCCGATGCCTCCACAGGGAATGGGTGGCGGAATGCCTTATTAATCAGGAAAAATATAACGGTTTATAATAATGTAGAGCCAGGTCTGAGACCTGGCTCTTGTTATTTTGCCCCCTTCCCCCTAAAGGGGGTTTAATCATATGTTGAATTAATAAGTCCCCTGCAGGGGATTTAGGGGCATAATTTTATATATTTGCACCTGTTTCCAGAATCTTATCTGATGCACCGGATCCGCAATTTCTGTATAATAGCACATATTGACCATGGTAAAAGCACCCTGGCTGACCGCCTTCTTGAAATAACGAATACTATCACAGAAAGGGAATACCAGGACCAGATCCTTGACAATATGGATCTTGAAAGAGAAAGAGGTATTACAATTAAAAGCCATGCGATCCAGATGGAGTATGATTATAACGGCGAAAGGTATTACCTGAACCTTATTGATACTCCTGGCCATGTTGATTTCTCATATGAGGTATCGAGGTCAATTGCCGCCTGTGAAGGAGCACTACTTGTCATTGATGCCACGCAGGGGATTCAGGCTCAGACAATTTCGAACCTGTATATGGCAATCGACCATAGTCTAGAGATTATCCCGGTGCTCAATAAAATGGATATGACGAATGCAATGCCTGAAGAGGTCAAAGATCAGATAGTCGATCTGGTGGGATGCAACAGGGAGGATATCATAGAGGCAAGCGCGAAAACGGGAATGGGTATAGAAAAGATACTTCATGATATAGTTAATAAAATACCACCACCGGCAGGAAACCCTGATGCTCCNTTACAGGCGCTGATCTTTGATTCGATTTTCAATTCATTCCGTGGCATAATAGCATACTTTAAGATTGTGAACGGTACAATCAGAAAAGGCGACCGGGTCAAGTTTTTCAGCACTGGTCATGAATATAATGCCGAAGAAATAGGAGTATTGAAACTGAAGCAGGATCCCCGGGATGAGATGGGAGCAGGCGACGTTGGCTATATAATTTCAGGAATAAAGATATCTTCGGAAGTCAAGGTCGGTGATACGATAACGACTGTCAGGAATCCTTGCGATAAGGCTATTTCCGGATTTGAAGATGTAAAACCGATGGTTTTTGCGGGAATGTATCCTGTTGATGCGGATGAATATGAGGACCTTCGGATTTCAATCGAGAAGCTTCAGCTGAATGATGCTTCCCTTACTTTTATACCGGAGTCATCTGCAGCTCTTGGATTTGGATTCAGATGCGGCTTTCTGGGTCTGCTCCATATGGAGATAATCCAGGAAAGGCTCGATCGTGAATTTGATATGGATGTTATCACAACAGTCCCGAACGTTTCATTTAAAGTTTACACCACAAAGGGGGAATCCATTGACGTCCATAATCCTTCGGGACTCCCAGCCGTAAATTACATTGAAAGAATTGAGGAACCATATATTGTTGCCCAGGTAATCACCCTGTCGGATTATGTCGGATCGATTATGAAGCTGTGCATCGATAAAAGAGGGGTATTAAAAAACCAGATTTATCTTACCCGCGACAGGGTTGAACTGACATTTGAAATGCCACTTTCGGAAATTGTTTTTGATTTTTATGACAAGCTGAAAAGCATTTCAAAGGGATATGCCTCATTTGACTATTATTATACAAATTATCAGAAGGCTGACCTTGTGAGGCTCGATATACTTCTTAACGGGGAGATGGTTGATGCCCTTTCAACCCTTATTTACAGGGGACATGCTTATGATTTCGGAAGGAAAATGTGCGTCAAGCTCAAGGAATTGATTCCCCGTCAGCAATTTGATATAGCTATCCAGGCAGCTATTGGCGCTAAGATAATCTCAAGGGAGACTGTCAAAGCAGTAAGAAAGGATGTTACAGCTAAATGTTACGGAGGTGATATTACAAGAAAAAGGAAGCTCCTTGAAAAACAGAAGAAGGGAAAGAAGCGCATGAGACAGATCGGTAATGTTGAGGTACCGCAGCAGGCTTTTCTGGCAGTATTAAAGCTTGATTGAATTCCAGCACAAAACTGACTATTTAGCAAATAAGCCGGTAACCCCTGCCATGGATATTCAGGATTTTAACACCCGGATCCTTTTTCAGGTATTTTCTTAGTCTTGTAATATAAACATCCATACTTCTGGCATTGAAGTAGTTATCATCAATCCAGATACTCTTAAGAGCATAATTACGTTCAAGTATTTCATTTTTATGCCGGAACAGGAGGTCAAGAAGTTCAGATTCCTTTGTAGTAAGGCTGATCTGCTGCTCCNTGAAGGAGAGAAGCTGTCTCCTGTTATCAAAAATATATTCACCAATACGATTTAAATCTTCTCCTTTTACGTTAACAGGGCTTATGGTTCTTCTGAATATTGCTTCAATCCTGTAAAGAAGTTCCTCCATGTTAAAGGGTTTTGTGATATAATCATCGGCTCCGGTCTTAAATCCTTCTATAATATCATCTTCCTGGTTCTTAGCAGTCAGAAATATTATCGGTATAGCTGGGTCAAGGCTTCGAACAGCCTTTGCAAGTGCAAGTCCGTCCATTTCAGGCATCATAATGTCGAGAATGCAGAGGTCGAACATTCCCNGAGAGAATGCTTCAAGGGCTGACCCCCCTGTCATAAACAACGTTGTCTCATAATTCTTGGCATCAAGATAATTCCGTAACAGCAATCCAAGATTTGCGTCATCTTCAGCGAGCAGAATCCTTTTGTTCATTTCAGTCCGTTTTGTGGGATGAATATTATAAATTTTGAACCTTTACCGATCTGGCTTTCCACCTTAATGGTTCCATTATGTTCTTCGGTTATCTTTTTTACATAACTTAATCCGAGGCCGAATCCTTTAACATTATGAATATTACCTGAATGAACACGATAGAACTTATCGAAAATCCTCCTGATGTTCTCTTTGCTGATACCAATTCCATTGTCTTCAACAGAAATGATTATTCCTTTTCTATAATTTCNCGTCGAAATAAGTATCTCAGGCTTNCCTTCACTGTATTTGATGCCATTGTCGATCAGATTTGAAATTGCATTCAGGAAGTGGATCTCATCGATCATTGCAACCGGGTCAGAAGCCTGGAAGTCTTTTTGCATCTTACCATTACGTGCTTCTATCTGAAGAGTGAAGTTATCAGCTGCTCTGTTCAGGATTTTATGAATATCCATACTTACAAGCGAGAGNCTGGTTTTCATTCTTTCAAAAATTGCCATTTGCAAAACCTTTTCCACCTGGAATTTCAGCCTGGTGCTCTCATCGGAAATGATTTTAGCAAGGTGACCTATATTCTTGTCCTTATCGGGTATTGTTTTATCAGATATCATCTGGGAAGCAAGTGAAATAGTGGAAATGGGTGTCTTAAGTTCGTGGGTCATGTTATTTATAAAGTCATTTCTTATTTCCGACATCTTTTTCTGACGGAAAATCACAATGAAGGTGCTTGTGGCAAGAACCAGCAGNAGCAATGTGAAAATCATGGAATAGATACCGAGAATCCCGATCTGCTGGAATTTATAGTGTTTCTCCTGAAGACAGTATAGAACAAGTTGATTCTGACTGGGTACCGGATCATTCGGAAAAAGCTGGATTATGAATTTATTGGTTCCCGGNTTATCCGTGAATCCCGGCGTGCTCCAGATTGTACCCAGCCTTCCCGATCTTATCGAAAATTCATAATCGAGATGTATTCCGACATTGTTAAGGGCTTTCCTCAGCTGTTCATTTATTTTTGCAGGATCTATCCTTTCCCTTATATCAGGTGTTGTCCGGAGTATTTTCTCCATTATGCTTTCGAGATAGACAATTTTGTTGCTCACCCTTTTCGATAACCCGGCGCTNATAGCCTGTTCTGATGGTTCTGTTATTTCCTCTTCCGGTATAGGTGATATATCCTTTGCTGAAATAAATATTTTCTGACCCGCATTTGTAATTATAAATTGTTTTTCAGGGTTGCTCAGGCCATAAAGTTCAGGAAGTTTGGAGTCGGCCTGGTATCCCCTTAATCTGCTGGCAAGCGGTGAATTGGCTGGAATTATGGCCGTCACTGAATCGGACGATTCAGGGTCGATTTCATGAACTATATAATCAATAAGCTCCTGTGCTTCAAGGTCAAGAACGACTGATTCAAGTGCCTTGTTAGCATTGTACCGGAATTGCTGGTCGGTAATTGAGATTGCGTTTCTTATCCAGTACAGCTGTATCAGGATAAGGCCTGAAATAACCAGGAAGAAGAATATGGCAAGCAATACAATTGTCTTACGCTTCATACAGATACAAAAGTACTTGTATATATTTTATTAATCTCTTTATTTAACGTTCTTTAACATGGGGGCTTGTCCTGTTAAAGGTTAAGAATTTTAACAATTCATTAAAGTATTGTTAATTGTAATCGCANGGGATAAAAACATTTTTTTATTTAAAATAGCCTTCATATCTTTGTAAAGGATTTGGCATGATATTTGTTTCTTAAGATATAGAGGTTTTTTTCATAGGTTAGGTTAGTTTTAGGGTTATCAAGAAGTGAGCCGTCCCGCCCGGGACGGCTCTTCTATTTTATATCAATT
>JGI20214J51088_10000090_pt1 | contig 59397 bp, 53 predicted proteins | sample WetSurMetagenome_FD_51088 | JGI IMG/M metagenome (IMG submission 51088) | reverse complement strand
ATCACCATGGCCATCTACATCATGATCATCGTGTTCGGATTCGCGGCGGTGGGCTCCTCGGTGCGCGCCCGCCGAGACAACGATTTCTCCGAGAAGATATTCATTTGGTCTATGGGAGCGGCGCTGTTCGCCCACGTCGTTTCGTTCCTTTCGGTTTCGTATTTCGACCAGATTGAGGCGTTCTGGTATTTCCTGATGGCTGCGATTGCGGTGGTGAGCCTCGAAATCCGGCCCGTTTCGGAACCGGACGGGGCGTGGCCCATTTATAGGGGCGCAACCGGGCGGGAACCGTACCCATCAAAGAAACGGGCTGGAGAGAAGGGACAGATCAGATGAAAATTTTTTTTCTCGTGCCGATCCTCTTTATAAGCTTCCTGTGCGGCGCGAAGCCGTATTTCGTGGATTTCGACGGGGGCGACGACGCCAACGCGGGCGCCTTTGCGGCCGCCGCATGGAAACATGCCCCCGGCGACGAGCACGCACGGAGCAAGGCAGGACGCGCGCGGCTTTCACCGGGCGACACGGTTTTTTTCAAGGGGGGCGTGCATTACGAGGGGACCGTTGTCGTCCGATGGTCGGGCAGCCGGGGGGCGCCCATCGTCTACGACGGCAACGTTTCCGGATCATGGGGCGCCGGCAGGGCGATCATCGACGGAGGAAGAATAAGGATGTACGGGTTCGTCGCGGACGCGCCCGTCGACTTCGTTACGGTGCGGGGGTTCGACGTACGGCACCTTACCTTCAACGCGGCGATGCCCTGGGGAAGCGGCAGGGGTATTTACTTCAGGCAATGCAGAGGGATCGCCGTGGACGGCTGCTTCGTCCACGACATCGGTTATTGGGTCAACGACGGATCGGTGACGCCGTCGGGATACGGCATCGTCTGCATGAACCCGACGGAATGCACGGTGACCGGTTGCTCCGTGACCCGCACCGGCGGTACGGGAATCTGGCTCGACGGCGCCGTCGCGTGCACGGTGTCGCGCAACGACGTCCACCATTTCATCACCTGGGGCATAGACCTGAGCGGCGGCGGGCGGGAGTGCGTGCGCAACGTTTTGAGCGACAATTCCATCCACGACCTGTTCCAATACGACAAGGGATTCTGGAAGGGCGCGGGCGACCCGCCGCACACCGATTATATTTTTATCCGTAAAGGAAACGGGACCCGTCCGTCGCACAACGTGGTGGAGCGCAATTTGTTTTACAACAATTACGCTTTTTCCGATTTCGGCGGCACGGCCATGCTGTTCCTGTCGTACGCCGACAGCACGATCATACGGAACAACGTATTCATAAACGCGCACGGCTACAGCGCCGTGTACTTCGGCTGGACGTCGCGGGGGAGCCGCTTCTACAACAACACGGTATTCAGTCCCCGGACGGCGGCATTGCGCCTCAGCACCGGCGGCGACAACGACGCGAGAAACAACATTTTCGTGGCGCAGTCGTCGGGCATCACCCTCGACACGGCAACCGACGAGGAAGGCCTTGTAATGGATCGCAACCTCTACTGCATGCAAAACGACGACAAGGCGTTCGCGCGGGCGAGCCCCTGGGAAGGCTGGAATTTTGACGCGTGGCGTGCGCGCGGGCACGACGCGCACAGCATCATCGTCTCCGAACCCTCGCGGATATTGTTTGTCAACGATACCGGTTATCCTCTCACGTGCCTCACTATGGATTTTCACCTCCGGCCGCGCAGTCCGGCGATCGGCGCTGGCGCGGTGATCGCGGGGTTCGGAGACGACGCCGCGGGCGGAATTAGGGCGACAGAGGGCACGTGGGATGCGGGAGCTTTTTCGTACGTTTCCAATAAAAAAGGAAGCGGCGGGCGTCATGATTGAATTCCTCTGGATAAAACTCCTTCGCCTGAGGGCGCGCCTGTATACGCTCGCGCTGTCGTCCGCGTTTTATTCCTTTGGAAAGAGATCGGCGATTGTCCCGCCGTTGCGGTTCAACAACCTCAAAGACGTGCGCATCGGACAAGGGGTGGTGATAAACGGGAACTGCTGGATTCAAGCCGTTAGCGACGGCGATGCGGCCGACGGGCCCAAGATAGACATTCGCGATGGAACGTCCATCGGAATGGACGCCACCATCACCGCGGCGAAAAAGATAGTGATTGAGGAAAACGTGGTGTTCGCGCGCAACGTGCACGTGTCCGACCACGGCCACGAATATGAAGACGTCTCAATCCCTATCGTCGACCAGGGCATCCGGAAAAAAACCGAGGTACGCATCGGCGCGGGCTCGTGGATAGGCCAGAACGCCGTGATCCTGCCGGGAGCCGTCATAGGGAAAAACTGCGTCGTCGGCGCGAACTCGGTGGTCAACGGCCCGATTCCCGATTTCTGCGCCGCGGCGGGCGCGCCGGCACGGATCATCAAACGGTTCGACCAGGCGACGCGGCGGTGGGAAGCGGTGGAAAGTGAATAAAACCGTTTCAAACCTGCTGTATTTCTTTTTCGCGGTGGTGCTCGTGCGCCTGGTGAGCGGCGTCACCACGTTCATCATCGCGCGGATTCTTACGCCCGCGGACTACGGCGTATGGGTGACCCTCCTCGTGGTCTATTCGTTCGCGCCAATCGTCTGCCTCGGCACGGTCGAGACCCTCGTCAAGATGTACCCGTACTACACCGGCAGGGGCGAACCGGAAAAGGCGCGAAGGCTCGAGTCCGACGTGTTCGGTTCCATAGGAATCGCCGCGGGCGTCCTGGCATCCGTCGGGGTGCTGTTCTTCCTTTTCGTACACCTTCCCGCTATTGCGTCGGTGAGAAACCTCGTCGCAATAATCGTCCCCACCGCCTGCGTGGAACTGTTCACGGCGTTCTCCTATTACCGGTTCACGGCGCACCAAAATTTCCGCTACGTGAGCTTCATCGACGGGCTGCGCTCGGTCGCGCTGTTTTTTCTCATAATCCCCTTCTCCTATTTCTGGGGAATCACCGGCGCGGCCGTCGCGTTCGCCGTAAACGAACTTGCGGTTTTCGCTTTCGCCGGGACGTCGAGCGCGCGCGTCCTTGGGCCGGTGCGCATGACGTTTGACGCCCGCGCCCTGCGGTCGCTCGTCGCCGTGGGGTTTCCCATCACCGTCATCTGGTGGGTATACATGGTGCAGACCTCGGCCGACCGCCTCATCTCCATGTCCATGCTCGGGAAACAGGCCACCGGCTATTACGGCCTGGGCGCCAGCATGGTGTCGGCGCTCGTGCTGGTCCCCATGGTGCTGGGAAGGGTGCTGTACCCAAAGGTCAACGAGGAAGTGGGGAAAAACTCGGGCCGCGACGCCCTTGCGCGCTACGTTATAGTCCCCACACAGGGGCTGGGCGTCATGCTGCCGTTTCTCATAGGCGCCCTCATCATCATCACACCCGAACTGTACCGGGTATTTTTTCCTAAATATTTAAGCGGAACCGCCGCTGCGAGGATTCTCCTGGCGGGGGCGTATTTTGCCTGCCTCATACGGACGGGCGTTAATTACCTCGTCGCTATTGACAAACAGAACAGCGTCCTATGGTTCGTGGTCGCGAGCCTGGGCGTCAATGTCGCCGTGAGCGTGGCGCTCGTTAAGCTCGGCTTTTCCATCGAGGGGATTTCGGTGGGGACCTCGTCATCCGGCCTGTTTCTCGCCCTTGTGCTGTGGAAATACGTTTTCGACAACGTGGGGTATGCCGCCGGGGAACAGTATCGCCAGCTTCTCTCCCTTCTGGCGCCGTTCATCCTGTGCATTGCGCTGTCGGCAGGGCTGCTCGCCTTGTGCCGTGCAGCGATGCCGCACTCTCCCGCCGCGGCCCATTGGGTCGCCGCAACGGCCTTTGTTTTTGCCTACGGAACGGCGGCCTGGACGCTCCCCCCGCTAAGGGGGTGGAGCAGGGACTTGTTCGCGAGCGTCAAGATGCAGGTTGCAAGAAGACGCAACGCGGCGCTCGCCGTGGAGGCGGGCACCGAACCTTAACCGTATCTCCCCGCTCTTTGCAAGCACCCCAGCACCAGCGCGATCCCAAAAAGCAAAGGGCTCCCCCTCAATAGCGGGGAACCCTTTGCCGCGGCACGGCGCGAGGACGTTACTTTGCGAACGTATCGACCATGTCGGAAAGCAACCGTTTCGCCGAAGGAACCGGGGCGGCGGCCGCGACTTTCTTGGGAAGGGCGAGCGGAAGACGGATATTGTATCCATACCACGTTCCGGCAGAATAGCTGCCGTCGGTCGCGAGAAACAGATAGCCGTCGAACACGGAAAGCGCTTCGCCGAAGCTTCCGCTGGACAGGGTCATGCTCCTCACGAGCGTCCCGGTGAGCGTATACACGTATACCGTCTTGGTTGCCGCGTTGACCGTGTACATATAGTCCGCGTCGACCGCGATGGCGGCAATGCCGCCGTTTACGTCGGTACCGCAACTGAGCCCCGTATACGTCGCGATAAGCGTCCCGGTCTGAAAATTGTACACTTTTGCCGTACCGTTGTAGAAATCATACATCTTCGTTCCGTCGGGCGAAATCGCGAAGCAGCTCTGGACATTGCTCATTTTTGCCGGGAACAGGGTTGAATAGGTGCCCGTGGAAAGATTCGTAATCTTGATGATGTCGCCGCCGTACAGCGAAGCGTAAAAATACCCGTCGGCTTTATTGTAGCTGAGTCCCCGCCCGTCCACCGCTATGGAAAAGGAATCGACACGCACTCCAGCCATGGTATATTTGCGGATTTTACCGGCCGCATTGCCGCCGTTTATCGTGTAAAGATATTGGCCGTCCGAGGCGATGTGGACGTTATGTGAACCCGAGTTTTCGGTGAACTGCACCACGAGCGCCGGATCATGAAGAGCGCCGAGCGACGTACCAAGGTCGAACGTGATGCTGTCTATGGAGGCAAGTGAGTAGGACGTTGGCGCCGAGGAATTTTTGGTGTAGACGTTCATGTTCTGGCCGAACGACAGGGCCGCAAACGAAAGAAGGGCGAGCATTGACAACGCATTACACATGATTGGTTTCCTTTCTTTTCCGGTTGGTTCTAGTTGACGATAAAGAGTTTTTGCGAGATGGCCTGGCCGCCGGCTTCGATGTTCACCAGGTATGACCCGTTGCTTACCCGTTTTCCGGCGTCGTCGCAGGCATTCCAGCCGGTCGTGTGGCTCCCGGCGTCCATCCGCGAGTTGAGAAGCGTACGCACGGTTCTGCCCTGCATGTCGAACACGCGAATCTTGACGGCGGCGGCTTTGTCAAGCGAATACTGGATGCGCGTGGAAAACGGATTAGGGAATATCGCGGCCATGACGGCCTTGAGCTTCCCGCCCGCTTCCCGAGGCGTCACGCGCGTGGCGTTGTTGAGGGAATCAAAGGTGATTTTCGTTATGTCCGCGATGGAAATCCTCACGTCGGGCTGGCCCGACCGGTGGATCACCATCTGCTGCGCGGACACGTGCAACGCGGCGAACAGCAGCACTGCAACCGCACAATACTTCATAGCTCCTCCTTCTCCCGGTTTAAGTTATACGCCTCGCCCGTGGTTGCTCTTCATGCTGTTGTTGGGCGAGCCGATTTTAAGCCCCTAAAATTAAATGATGTTAATAGTTTCCATATTAATATTCGTTAGAAAATGATGGGAAGTCGTTCACGAAAAAAAGACGTGCGTTTAATTGACAAACATGATGTGGCACAACTGGAACCGCTCGTTACAAACAGCGTTCCCGTCGGTACATCCGGCGCCGTTGCCGGTATCGGAATCATGGTGGTTGCGGCGGCAAACGGAGCTTGGGTTCCGCCCGTACCAATCCAGTATTTTTATAGGAAAAGACGCGTCCCGTCCGCACGGGAGTAGCGGCAGCCCCTGGCAACCAGAATTTTTAGGACTCTCCACATAAAAAACCACAAAGCAGGTGAACCGCATGCCCGTTCTCCCGCATTATCTTTCGGTTTACCTGCTCGGCATCCTCGAATTATGGATTGCCATACCCGCGGGCATCGCGTTTAAGATTCACCCGCTGGCGACCGCCCTTGTTGCCGCCGCCGGAGCGCTCACCGGCGGCATAATCGTTCTTGCCGTCGGCGCGCCGTTGCGAAATTGGCTCATCACGATACGAACGCGAAAGACCGGCGGGCTGGATGGAAACATCCAAAAAATCTGGAATGAGTTCGGCATCGCGGGGCTCGGGCTGATTGCGCCGTTTCTCACCGGCGTGCACCTTGGAACCGCAATCGCCATCGCTTTGGGCTGCTCAAGGCGAAAAACGCTCCTGTGGATGGCAATCGGCGCCATTGTCTGGTCGCTCATCATCAGCTATGCCGCGGCGGCGGGTTTTTCGTTTTTCAGATGAGACTGGCGGGAAGGTTGGATTCTCGCGGGCGGCCAGGTTTTACGTCCGTTTCGATCCGCCGCCGCCTGCGGCAGTAACCGCCGGATACGTCACCCGCCCTCCACCCGGGCACCGTACAATCAACTCCCCGGACGAACCATCGCGTGGAATATTTTATTAGCACACGAAATCGACTGGCGGGCGGTATTGCGCCGGCCATTGCTTCCCTATCGACCGAAAACGAAAAAGGAGAACCATCATGGAATCGCTTGGCGGATCCGGCGACAGAACGTCGCAGAACCTGCTCGACAGTTTTTTCATCAAGGAAGACCAAAAGCTCATCGAAAAGCTGCGGGATATGCGCAAGCTTGCCGAAACCAAGGAAGAGCTGGCAAAGGTCTCGGGCATCAAAAATGACGCCGTTTTGTCAAGACTCGTTGAGATGAACGTCCGCCCCGAAGCGCTCGCTTCCCTGTCCCTCATACCGCTCGTCGAAGTCGCCTGGGCCGACGGCGCCATCGACGAAAACGAGAAAAAGGCGGTCTTGGCCGCGACTGAACGCATGGGATTCGGTACACCGGGCGCCGATTACGAAATTGTCCGGCAATGGTTGAACCACCGTCCCGATCCCGCCATGCTCGAAGCTTGGTCGCATTACATCAACGGTTTGTGCGAAAAACTTTCCCCCGAAGAAAAAAAGAGCCTTAAGGACGAGATTGTGGGCCACGCGCGGTCGGTCGCCGAGGCAAGCGGCGGGTTCCTCGGGCTGGGGAATAAAATCTCGAAAGCGGAAGACGATATGCTCAAGAAGCTGGAGGCGCCGTTCGAAAAGTGCTGACGTATGGGGATATCTATCGGGCTGCCGAAAAGTTTTTTGTGCGGCCGCCCTCCTACCGGTCGAGCACGACGACTTTTCTCGCCGTCCGCTCGTCCGCCGACCGCAGAAAGTACACCGCGTTCCGCCTTACGTTTTGCGCCTCGACCCTTTTTCCGGTCGCCGAATACGCGGTGTAACCGGCCCGCCCAAGCAGCGCGACGAACTCGCCGATGGAACATTCCCGAGGAAGAATTCTTCCCGCCGATTGTACGGGAGCAATGCCGCCGGGCGTCACCGCCGTGACGCCCGTGAATTCGTAGGCGCCGATGTCCCACGAAACGCCCTCGGGCCGCTCGGTAAGATTCTTGTCGCAGGTAAAACCTGGAATGGTCGCGCCGGCATTGACCGCGGGACTGGCGGCGCACGGATTCAGGTTCATGGTCTGGCACGCGGCGGGATATCCGTCCGTCGACACGAACCCGATGTCGGCAATCGAGGCGGCCTTTGTGCCGTGTGCGTCATAGCCCATAGCTTTCCATGCGGCGAACGTATGTGCCGAATACGGCGAAATCTGCACGAACGACTGCGCGTCTTTAACGCAGAAGTAAAGGTTATAATCGCAGATCATGTTCGCGAGGTCGCCGGAATTCGCGTATCCGAATTGCCCGGTGGCCACGATGATGTTGTTGCGGACGTCGTTGTGTCCGCCGGTTTCGAACCTGATGCCGCCGGTACGCGGTCCATAGATTGTATTGTTGTAAAACTTGGTGCCGTCCGATGTCCAGCCGAAAAAAGCCGCGTAATACTCGTGCGGGTTGATGAAAACGTTGTTTCGTATAACGGTGCTGTCGGCATAGGAGAGAAAAACCATGGCGGTGCCGCCGAAATCGGTGAAGTTGTAATTGTTGTAAAAAAGGTTCCTTTCCACAGTATTTTTAACGGGACGCTGCCCATTTCCCATGCGGATAAAAATGTAATCGGTGTGCGGCGGGTCGCCCGTGCCGCCCCAGAACCCCGCGTCGTGCTGCCACAGGTCGTGGATAGTGTTGCCGCATACGTTGTTCCCGGTACAGAGCTGGTAATCGCCTCCCAGATCAACGCCCCACGTAATGTAATCGTGGATATCGTTGTTCGAAATGACGTTGTTTTGCGGACCGTTGAGCTGGATTCCGCCCAGCCCGGTCTTGGTGATTTCATTGCCGGTGATGAGACAGTTCACGGGTTCAATCATGTTGATGCCGGAGCCGGCCGGAACGGTGGACCCGTCGTTGTTCCAGTAGCCCACGTCGTGAATGCAGCAATCGGCGATTGTCACATGGGAGGCGTTGTTTATCTGGATTCCGCAGCCCCCGGCCCATGCTATGCCGGTATATTTAATGGAACGAATTTCGAAGTTTCGTATCGTAACGTAGCTTATGTTCCCCGACGAGGTAAAACCGTTCGACCTGGCGTTTTCGCCGTCGATTATCGCCTTGCCCGTTCCCCAGGTGCCGGCGGAATTGCCGTCGAACGTCACCGGTGCGGCGGAACCCGTTCCCGACCATTTGACGCAGATTTGCCCTTTGTACGCGACGCCGCCCTTGAACAACACCGTGTCGCCCGCAAAAAGCGCCGTCTGCGCCGGAACGAGCGTGGCTGAGGCGTCGCCCGGACTTTGCTTCCAGGCAAGGGCTTGAGAACGGCCGCTGTTTGAATTCTGCCCGTTTGAAAAATCCACGTAGTACGTGGCCGCTCCGGGAATAGAAGCACACATCAGCACCGCAAGAAAAGCAAGTTTTTTCATTGGCTCTCCCTCACTCTTTTAATCGTTTAAAGCACCGCGCGCGTTAACTTCTCCAAGAGCTTTTCTCTTCTCTTGTCCGCACCTCGCGGCGATTGCGCATTCCCTCTCCTTTTTTGTCGCCGCAGTATGGTTCCTTACTATCGGTTACGCGCCTACATCCGACACTCTATCATCCTCACGACCGATATACGTTTCATAACGGTGCGATATTAAAAATTGCGCAATCTTTTTTATGGGTTCGCATTGCCGGAAAAACGCACGGCCGATGGTCGGAACGCTTCAGCCGGAGACGGCCTTGGACGGCGCGACGGAGTAATAACTTCTGTAGCGGTAATACCGGTGAGATTTATCGGACGCGACGCGGTTGAGCACGTATCCGAGCACTTTGCCGTCAATTTCTGGATATTCCGAAACGGTCTGGGTGAGATCGTGAACGTTGGTTGATCCGGCCCGCGCAACTATGAGGAATCCGGAAAAAAGAGACGCGATAATCGCGGCGTCTGTTACCGCGTCGAGCGGCGGCGAATCCATCAGAATAAATGAAAACCGTTTCGCGAGTTCCTGCTTCAAAACCTGGAATCCGCCCGAGGCGAAAAGCTCCGTGGATGCCTGTTCGGCCCTGCCCGAACTTATACAGAACAGTTCGGGAAGATCCGTGGGCTGGATTATATCTTCCAGCTTCGTCGTGCCGGGATCGCTCAAATATTCCGAGAGGCCCGGGCTCTGCCTTTTTCCAAACCACGTATGGAGCGTGCCGCGGCGCAAATCTCCGTCGATAATAAGCGTCTTGGTATGCTGCCGGGCTATCGAACGGGCCAAGTTCGCGGACACCGTCGATTTTCCCGCCCCCGGCTCAAGGCTGGTTACGACAAGACTCTTCTCCCGCGATTCGTCGAGCCTGAGCATTATCTTTGTCCGTAGAACGCGGAACACTTCCCTGGAAACACCTTCTTTATCCGCGGCCGCCACGAGGGGCGCAGGGTGGACGGCGTGCACGCGGCCGTTGTGCGTCGTATTTTTGAACGACACGATGGTAGGGATGCCTTCGATGACGGCCTTCCCCGCCTTTTGCAGGAACTCGGTCTCGGAGTGCGCGGTACCGTCGAAAAAATCGTATGCCAACAGCGGAAGAAGCGTGAGCGCAAGCGCGAAAATGATCGCAAGGGCGAGAAGCTTGGGTTTGCTCACGGGCTCCGGAACCGGCGGAACCGCCCTGTCCATGACAAAAGCCTCAGCCACCTCCCCTGCATTGAGCACCTTGGCTTGGTTGTAGCGGCTCATGACCGTCGAGTAAATATCGGAAAAAATCTGGTGCCTGCGTTCAAGTTCGGCAAGCTGCAGTTCCTTGCTCGGGAGCGACTGAAGATCGCTGGACATCGCCTGTATGTCGGATGTCCTGCTCGCCACCGTCTTATCGAGCGAGGCCGCGTAGTCCTTGAGTGAGGCAATCACGTCGGAACCGAGTTTGTCGATTTTGTTCGCCACGTCCACGCGCAGCGGATGATCGACGGAATAGGATCGTTCGAGGTCCCGTGCCTGCGCCGTGAGATCGGCCATGTCCGCTTGAAACGCCGTCGCCGAGCTCACGTTCCGCTTCGCGAGGAAAGCGAGCGCCTCTCCCACGATTCTCGACCTGTCTTCCGGAGGCGCCGCCTCGTACCGCGTCAGAAGGTCATGCGCGCCGGCAATGTTTTCCTTTGAATCGGAAACGCTTTTCTCCATCTGGCTCAACCCGCCGATCCTCTGCTTGACGTTCTCCGACAATCCCACCGTCGGGTTTGCCGCCCTAAAGTCGCGAAGCATGTCCGAGGAGGCCGACAGATCGCGCGACACCATCTCGAGTTGTTTTTCGAGCGAGGCCACGACGCCATTCGTGCGCGCCTTTTTGAAGCTCATGTTTTTCTCGACGAAAGCGTCGGCGATGCGGTTGGCCGCGTCGGCGATGAGCCGGTAGTCCTTACCCTTGACAGAAACAGAAATGTTCGAGACCCCGTCCCTCGCATCGGATTCCTTGACCGTAATCCTTCCGTGAAGGTCTTCCACCGCGTGCTGAACGTCGGATATCCTAAACGCGAAGCCGCTGGGCGCGGAAATAAACCGGCGTGAGAAAACCAGCCGCATTCCGTCGCCCTGAAGGACGGTGAGTTCGGAAATTTTCCCACGGTAGACCGCCGTCCTTTTTTTAAACGGGGAGAGAAAAGCCAGGGAATTCCCGGATTCCGCGTCACGGGTGAAAAGCACTTCGAACGAATCCAAAACATGCGGAATCATCCGGAAGGTATACAGCCCGGCCGGGGCGAGCGAATCGACGCTCACCGTATCGAAGACGGCCGAGCGTGGAACTTTCCTCATCGACAGTTGTAGCGACAGGCGTTTCACGATTTCACTCAAAAAAGTGCGGCTCAAGATAAGATCCGATTGCGCCTGCATGAGGCCGCTCACGTCCTTGACCGCGGAAATGTCGGTGGTATTTTCGACCCCTATAAAGACCGTACTCTGCTGGTCACGGACGCGACCGGCGAGAAAAAAAGTGGCGACGACGGCGAGGACCGTAAAGACCGCACCCGCCCCCAGGCAATACCATCGCGCGCGCCATATAAGTCCGCGGTAGTGCTCTATCCTCTGGAGCATGCCGTTACGGCCCTCGGGCCCGTGGTATGGATGAACCGCGTTCTGCATCACCGGTTCCCCTTGTACGTTTGATAGACGAAGTATAACGACGCGGTCGTGGATACCGCCGAGACGCTGATGCTCACGAGCGGAAGGATGTCGGCGACGAACACCTCCCAGCCGGTTCTTTTCGGGCTGTGGGTGATCCAGAACTGGTCTCCGGATTTTATGCCCACGGTCGCGAGCGATTGTCCGGATTCAACCGGCCCGAGCAGGGCGGTTTCCCGAAGCATGCCGCCGCGCTCCCACTGCAGTTTTTTTAGTCCATCTTCCCGCACGGGTCCGCCCGCAAGCGCAACGACATCCCACAAGGAGGACGATGGATTCACGTAGAACAACCCCGGCTTCTGGAAACCGCCGAGCAGCGAGACCCGTATAAGCGGCTGAACCTGTAAACTGGGATACCGGAGATAATGGAGATACACCGCGTTGAGAAAGGCCGACAGCTCCTTTTCCGACATGGTGTCGATTTTGATCGAACCCACCACGGGAAGGAACACGCGTCCGTTGTCGTCGATATGGTAGACGCCGTTGATGAAATGCGCGGTATCGGGCGCGACCGTGATTCTCACCGCGTCCCCTTTCATAAATGGGCGCTCCTCGAAAGTATTCGCCGACAAAAGACGCTCCGGCGTTTGCGGGGATTGCCCCGGCGGGGTGAGGCTCCCGCTTGCGAATCCGGAATCACGCGCCGACGGCGTTTGTCCATACGCCGCAAAAACGAACAGTCCGGCGCACACCGGCGCCATCAACCAGCGGCCGGCGGGGACGATTCCCGCGCGCGAATGTACGACCGTGATTACGGGTTTCGCGTCGAAAAGGTACGCCAGGAATTTCTTTGACATTATTTCCGCTCCTCTTTCTTTCGTCTGCAGGGCCGATATTTTCAATTTCTTCAGCCCGCCTCGCCTCCTTCAAATGCAATAGCTGTGCCGCCCGGAAAACATGGAGGCAGCCCCTCCCGTCGGACACAATTGCCGTTCGCCCAGGAATTGGACAATACTACTTACGGCTACTTACCGGCAGGTGGTTTGCCGCGTTGATTTTTCCCAAAAAGGAAACATATTCCCGGAATTGCGAACGCGAGAATACTTCCCCGTGACGCCCCGCTCTCCGGGCATCCGGGAATGCAGGTTGGCATGAATTTTGTCTTTTTGTTGGTCCCAAGCGAAAGGACTGGGATGCAAAAATTCCGGCAAGTAAAGAAAATCATGCGCGGCAAGCCCACGCTTGAAGGAGCGGGAGTACATTTGAAGCGGGCCTTCGGAAATCCCATGGTTGCGCAACTCGACCCATTCCTTCTTCTCGACGATTTCCACTCAAGCGACCCGCGTGACTATATAAAAGGCTTTCCCTGGCACCCGCACCGGGGAATAGAGACGATAACCTATGTCCTCGAAGGGGAAGTGATGCATGGCGACAGCATGGGCAATAACGGCGTGATTTCGTCGGGGGACGTGCAATGGATGACGGCCGGAAGCGGAATCATCCATCAGGAAATGCCGAAAGGCCGGGCCGACGGCGGCATGTGGGGATTCCAGCTGTGGGCAAACCTTCCGTCGTCGCACAAGATGATGAAACCCCGTTACCGCGGCGTCCTTAAAAACCAGATTCCCGAGGTTGTCCTCGACAAGGACGTGCGGGTAAAAATCATCTGCGGAACGGTAAACGACGTGTGCGGTCCTGTAAAAAACATCGTGACCGAGCCGGAATACCTCGACATCTCGGTGCCCGCGCATACCGAATTTTCCCATCCGGTTCCCAACGGTCGCACCGCGTTCGCCTACGTGATTGAAGGCGGCGGCTTCTTCGACCGCGATAAGGACCCCTATCGCATCGAGATGGAGGGCAGGAATTATTTCGACATGGCGCGGGAGAGCGCGGCGCGCGCCGAGACGCTCGCCATTTTCGGCGACGGCGACACCGTCGCCGTTTCCACGGGCGGAGACGCGCTCCGCTTCCTGCTCGTCTCTGGAAAACCGATAGGCGAGCCCGTGGCCTGGTACGGCCCCATCGTCATGAACACGCAGGAAGAGTTGCGAACCGCGTTCGAGGAATTTCATAACGGCACGTTCCTGAGACACGGTGCCATGCCGGACGGCGCTAATTGAAACTTTAAAAGGAGTGACGTATGTCGATACGAACAGGTGAAGCGGTATGGAAAGGTACGCTGACAAAGGGCGTTGGGGAAATGAAAGCGGGCGCAGGCGGCCCCACGGCCGGCTATTCGTTTTCCTCCCGGTTTGAGTCCGGAAAAGGGTCCAACCCCGAGGAATTCATCGGCGCGGCGCATGCCGGATGCTTTTCCATGGCGCTTTCCGGGATTCTTGAGCAGGCCGGTTTTACACCGGAGTCGATTGCCACCATCGCCCGCGTGAAGATCGAGAAAACCGGGGACGGCTTCTCGATAACGTCCATAGAACTGGACACCCAGGCCCGCGTCCCGGGCATCGACGACAAAACCTTCCGCGAAAAGGCGGAGGCGGCAAAGGCGGGCTGCCCGGTGTCACGGGCCTTGGCCGGGACGAAAATCACGCTGCGGGCGGCGCTCCTTTCGTAAGAAGTTCCATCTGTACCGTTCGCGCTCGTTTTCATCCTCGCGGATTTGTGGCGGGGCGTCAACGCGGTTTTAGGGGCGACGAGAGAGGGTTTTTCTTAAAACGTCACGGTGCGGGGAACCCCGGCACGCGAATCTACTTTTCAATCGATCACGCAGTATAGCCACCCGCCCGGCTACTTTGAGGACGGCGGATTATTTCTTCTCTTGTTTACGAAGTTCTTCCAATAGCGAGGCGATCAAAGGCTCTGTCGGTGGAATTTCATCCTTCACCGCTTGCCATACTATCCGGTACTTCACGCCGAAATAAGCATGCACGCACTTGTCACGCATTCCCGCCATCAATTTCCACGGTACGGTCGGGCGCAAAGCGCGTATCTCTTCAGGTACGTTCTTGGTCGCCTCGCCGATAATTTCCAGGCATCGCACTACGGCGTAGGAAGTCTTGCGGTCAACCGTAAACTCATCGTAGCTCATCGAACCGATAAAGCACCTCGCCTCGGCTATGTTCGTGAGAATATCCGACAGGTACAGCGTAACGTCCCGCTTCATACCGGCACGGCCTCATGATAAATCCGTTCTTGCAGTTCCGGCCGGACTTCATCAAAAGGAATAATATCGACCTTCGCTCCAAGAAGCTCGCCAAGATAATACTCCGCATCTATCAACTTGAGAAGCCCAACAGGCCGGTTGAATGTCGCCAATATATCCACATCGCTCTTCTCCGTCGCCTCTCCTCGAACCACGGAACCAAACACCGCAAGGTTAGTAATGCCGTATCGTTCGCGAAGTTCGTCGACATGCTCCCGCAGAACCGTCCGTATTTCATTTAATGTCTTCATACGCTGATTGGCAATTGCTCTTTTCGAAAACGTGTGGGGGCATGAAAAAAAATCCCTTGCGCATGTATTTTTCCGCTTAGTCCGCTTCCGGCATCCGGACATCATCAGCGTTCAAGAAACAAAATAGATATTTCTGGGCATCCTTGTCAAATCCGACAATATCGGGCTAACGACTCTTGTTTCAAGCTTGGGAACGTGACGGAATTCCCGCCGCGGGTCTTCTCGGCAATGCGGATGTTATTACTCCGCAATTTAATATGGGGGACTTCTAAATATTCAGTTTTTAAGCGAGCCGGAGCGAAAATGGCCAGATGCAAGGCGGCGCGAGGAAGCATATCACCTATGAGATATGTTGACGAGCGGCAACGAAGCAGATGGCCGTTTGTAGCCCGGCGCAGCGAAAAATGAATTTTTAGAGGTCCCCTATGTACAAATCCGCTCGTCCCCAGCATGCGAAGGATGAGCGTTCATGGTTCGACAGGCTCACCACGAACGGTCTTTATGCACCTTTGGTTGCCGGAGTAATAATAAAACGTCACGGTTCGGGGAACCGCGGCACACGACTCGATTTTTCTAATCGACCACGCAGTATGGCCACCCGACGGGATGAGGGCTGAGGAATTAAGGAGTGGGGAAGGTTATCTCTAAGCGCACTCACCTTGAAAGACCCTTTTGTACGGCTCAAATCTGCGGTCGGGGTTTATCCGCCGCATGTTGCGTTAATTGCGATGCTGGAAAGAAATAAGCTTGAAGATACGTCCGCATTTTTGTTCCTGCCGCCGACTTGAAAACATGTATCCAGTGTGAGTACGAATAATGAAATACCTCCGTTTCCATACAAGTTTTTTTAGCAAGTTCATGTTAAATTAGTGAGCGAAGCTAATCGTTGTATGCATGGTTTTATGTCAAAGGGGGTATATGCAAAGAGGTTTATTGCAAAAGTGATTTCTCCGCCGTTCGGGTAACCGGACGGTTATCTATAAACTCATTAACCCGGGGGGGACTAATGAAAAGAAGATTGGCGGCCTGTTTGATGTTGGCGCTTTGCGCCAACAGTGGTTTTTCGCAAACGTCGGTCAACCTGTGTGGAACCGTTAAGGACGAAAACGGAAATCCGCTGGGACGCACCGTGATCAGATTGAGCCAGGCGACGTATGCCAATGGATACGGACAAGCTCCGTATATTGTAGAAACGGATGCCGCCGGCCGTTACAAAATTGGAAATGGAGATTGCGCAACAAACATCGCGGCTCCCAAAACCGTGCCTTTAAACGGCGATGCATTTTCACGGCCGCTGTACGTAGGCGGTAAAGTCCTGTTCAGCCTTCCGCAGGCGACCGCGGCGGTGCGGATGAGCATCTATACGGTTGCCGGCCGGTTCGTGCGCGACGTGATGAGCCAGAATCTGAGCAAAGGCAACTATTCGGTTTCGATCAACACACGCGGCATTTCATCGCAGTATTACATGCTTCGGGTGACTATCAGCGGCGCATCCACGGTGTTGAGGATTCGACCGTCTCTGCGCGGCGCAGACGGGGCGATTGTGCAGAGTTCTTCCGACATCCGGACGCGCCTCGAAAAACTTGCCGCTGATCCGGCAGCGGTCGATACGCTTCACGCAACCGTGCCCGGCTACACGATCGGAGTCAAGCCGATAACATCGCTGTCGGGCCAGTTCGATTTCACGTTGACAAAAAATAATACGTGGAACGGCGACACCGCCGCGTTCTGGGGAAGCGGCTACCCCGTGGCGACCGGAGGGGTTACCTATGTCATTCTGAACAGGACAAATGGCGCCTTTCCGGACAGCCAGATCTATTGGGATATTAATGGGAATGAAAGAGCTCCGGACAAAGCACACCGCCTTGACAAAGGTAGCGCGATCACTGTTCCGGCAGGAACCGGACAGAGATTTTTTATCTATATCGCCCCCTTCGACTCCGTCCAGACAGGCGGCCATACCCCGAAATACTTCGATTGGGTCGAACAATCCATCGGGCCCGGAGCTGGAGCCATTTACGGCAACAACCTGACCAGGGTAGACGGGTGGAGGCTGCCGATAAAATTCAGGATCCATACGGCCACGGCCGATATCGACCGCGGCGACCTGTACGAATTGTTTTATCAACCGCGCAAGACGATATTTGAGGAGTTTGTAAACGAGGTGCCCAAGGAATTCACCGCTCTCGGCACGTCCGATGCCGCCAATATTTATGCGCCAAACTTGATAGAGCGGAAAGGCATCTCTCTTTTTAACACCGGCGCTCCTTATGTGGGCTATTACGATGCGTACCAGGACTCGGTCAGGGCGCATAACCCTACGGCGCCCGCCAAAACGACCGCCTGGAACATATTTGCGTGTGCAGGACCCATTGGTAGCGCAACCTGGGGCGGAAACTATAACAGGCATGTCGGCACGCTTCCTTCGTCGCAATGGTGTGACTCTTCACAGTTTTACAAGGATTTCCCCTGCAACTACTTTTCAAAGTGGTGTCACCGACGGGCCGAGGGTGGCCTGCAATACGGGTTTGCCTTTGATGACGATTGCAACCGGTTTTCGGGAATTGTAGCGACCAACAATGTCCAGTGGTTTGCAATTGCCATAGGCTGGTAATTTTGTTTTGCAAGTAAAGAGCCACGGCCGAAGGCCGTGGTATCTTTTCGAGAAAACGCCGTAGGCTTTTCATTATTGCCTGTTCGAGCTGCACAAAATAAAGTGCGGTTATGGAGGTCATTGCGGAGATGCGGAAAGAGCATACCTGCAGTGGCCTCGCTTTTTTGAGGTTGACCCGGCCAAGGGGATTTTCTTTTTTCCTGATCGTGCGGGCGAACGCCCGTCCTCTCAATAGTAAATCACCTTCAACCCGAGCTTTTCGGCCGCCCCGATGTCCTGGCGGCCCACGACGTTTCGTATCCCGAACTTCTCCATGGTGTACACGGAGGGAAGCAGGAATTCGAAAGACATATTCATCGCGGACGGCAGCCCTTTTCCATCTTCCTGGGTCACGTCGAAGAGCCGCTGGGAAATCCCGAGTTTTTTAAAGAATTCTTTCTCAAGCGCGGCGGTTTCCCTGTTTTGTTTTCTGAAGTCTTCGAGCATTTTCACAATCGCCTCTTCGGGCAATCCGGCTTTTTTTGCCGCAAGGGCCATTTCCCGTTCCCCGTCCGTTTGGGCATTGTACGCCGTTGCGTTGCCGTGAAATCCGACAAAACCGTTCCTGATGACCTTCCTCTTCCCCGCCGTAAACAGATAATTCGCCGCACTCGACCCCGCCACGCCGTCGACGATGACGGTAATGTCCCGTGTCGCGAGATCAAGACCGATACGCACGCCGTCGCTGGTCCCGCCTCCGGGCGAATTGACGATCAGGGTGGTGATATCGCCGTCCATCGCGGAAAGATATCTCTTGTATGTCGCGTTCGTGATATGGCCTTCAAATTTCAAGGTCTGTTTGTCCAGCCGTGTAAATTCGCCTTCCGTTTTCGCCCGTGCGCGATTGATGCTCTCAAGCACGGCGTCCGACGGTTCTAAAGAAGGTTTATTCTCACCATGCGCGCATTCCGCCGCCGCCAGCGCCATGCCAAGGTATACCGCCAAAGTCCCACTCCGATGTGTTGAAAGCAAACGGGCCTCCCTGCTTTGATTAAAAAAGTCCGGTAGCGATTTTCTCGTTCCGCGCCGCCGTCCGGACGTCGTCCGGTTGCGGGAAAAATACAGGTATTTAGGGCGTGGGTGTCAAAAAAGATAACAACCGGGGCAGAATTTCCGATACAAACGTTAAAAAAGCGTGACGCTTCGGACGCTCCCCTTACGGCAGGAAATCCGAACGAAAAAGGGTTATTCCGTCGCGTTGCCGGGCTTCACCTCCGCGGTCTGGGTCTGCGCTTCAAGCTGAATCTTGAGCCTCGCGATTTGGCCCCCCACCACGTGTACGGTCGACGAATACGGCTTGAACCCTTCACGTTTGACAAGAACCGCATGATCGCCTTCCGGCAGGGTAATGGGGGTCGCCGTGGGTGAAGTCCCCTGGCTCATGCCGTCGACGTAGACGTCGGCCCAGGGATAGGAATACACGTGCAGCAGGCCCTGCGCCTTTGCCTCGGCCTTGAGCGAAACGGGCACCACGCGCGTGACGTTCGCGTCGATTGTTACCGACATGCTCAAAGACTTGTAGCCGGTCGCCGCGACCGATAACGCGTGAGCCCCCTTTCTCAGCGACTTGCCCGAAAACAATTCGTCCGGCGCAAGGATTTTCCCGTCGAGAAAGACGACGGCCTGAGGCGGATCGACCGACACCCTGAGGGTTCCGTATTGTGCCTCGGCCTGCCTGGGAACCGCTGCGGCGGGGCGCGGCAGTGCGCTTCTTTTCGTCTCCCGGAGCGCCCGGCCCTCGCCGGTCTCCTTTGAAAAGTCCCCAACCGGGGTCAATTCGTGGTTTAACGCCCCGTACCCCGGCGGCAGATTTTTTGCCGCCGAATCATCCGTCGCGGCCGCGCCGACGTTGGCGTCCCGGTGCGTTTTCCGGGTGGAACCGTCCGAAAGCAGGGTGCGGGAAACGGCCACATCGCCTGGGTTCTTCCGCGACATCATGGAAACAGAGGTGGTTCCCAGCACGACGATGCCGAAGATTCCGGCCGCCGTTATCGCGGCTTTCGTGCCCCACCGTTTTAAGCCGCCCGCGCCAAGAATCGCGCCTCTACGCGTGGGCGGCAGTGCCCGGCGAACCGTGTCGGCGGGCCGCAGCGGCGGTGCCTGTCGCCGCACGGGACCGGCGCCAAGCATGCCGACCACCCCGAAACGCTCCGCTTCGCGGAAATGGAGGTCCGACTTCGCCGTGTCGCCCGCCTCGATCCAGTCGTTTCCTTTTCTGAGGTGGTACGCCGAAAGCAGGGCGGCGAGGTCGACGAACGAACGCTCCTTGTCCTCGATGTATCCCACCACCATGCTTTCAACGTCGCGGACGCCCAACTCGTACAGATAGTTGCTCAGCGCGTCGGTCAATCCATCGAGCGATGCCGGCCTTTTCCTCGGGTCCTTGCGGAGGCACATCCGGATCGATTCCGCGCAATCGTCCGGGAGCGTGGGACATAGTTCCTGTATGTCCTTTTCCTTGTCGTTGACGACGGCGTGGGCCATCGCCCTCACGGTGTCGCCCGCAAAGGGAAGGCGGCCGGTCACGATCTTGTACGCGACGACGCCCGCCGACCAGATGTCCATGGAAGGGCTCACGGCCTTGATGCCGTTCGCCACTTCTGGAGGCATGTATCCGGGAGTTATGAAGACGCTCGAAGCGTCGTCGAAATCGAAGTCCTGCGCACCGGCGTGTGCGAGCCCGAAGTCCACCACCTTCACCTTCCCCGCCTTGGACACAAGGATGTTGCCGGGCTTCACGTCGCGGTGGGTCGTTCCCCGGTGATGGGCATAGTTGAGGCCCTTGAACGCCTTGAGCAGCACCATGAGCCCGATTTCCTTTGGAAACGGGTCCCAATGCAGGAGTTTTTCGAGATCCCACCCGTCAAGGTACTCCATGGAAATGTAGAACGATCCGTTGTCCTCCCCGAAATCGAACACCTGTATGATGTTCTCGTGATCGAGCGCGGCCGCGGATTTCGCCTCGTTCTCGAACCTCTTGAGGAGTTTGGCGTCCTTCCGGACGTTAAGCGACAATTCCTTTATGACGACCTTCCTCTCCAGGGAGACCTGCGTGGCTACATACACGTTGCCCATGCCGCCTTCGGCAATCTTATGCATTCCCACGTAGTCTTTGAGAGAAAAAGCCATTGATACCTCTTGCCCTGCGCCTCTTAACCTACCCGGTATGCTCGAATTTTTCGCGCTTGACGCGTTATTCGGCCCCGTTTCCCAAAAACAGCCTTTACCTTACTGGAAGTGCAATCGGCATGCCCCATTTTGAGGCGGAGGAACCCTTTGGCGGATTTCGCGGGCGAGCGGCGTTCTGGGGGGACTACAAAAGCCCGGGTTGCTTGATGCGGTCGATTTTGGCGGCAAGGATAAAATCATTCACCGACAGCCCCGCCACGGCGTGCGTGAACACATCGATGACTATCCTCTTGTACGAGAGAAGGATATCGGGGTGGTGGCCTTCGGCATCGGCTATCTCGGCCGCCTTTTTGGCGAACGCGACGCCGTCCATGTACGATTCGAACTTGAAGTCCTTGGTGAGTCGGTGCGTTCCCACGCGCACCATCCGCCATCCCGAGAGGTGCTCGAAATACTTGTCCTCCTGGGCATCCAAAAGGGACGGCGTGCCTTTACCGCACGGCACACAGTGTTTCTCATGCAGATTCATCGCGTCTCCTTGTGTTGCGATACGGGGCGTTCTTCCACCCCCTCAGTATTCCTCGTTGAGATGGTTCCACTCCGCGTTTTCGAGCCATTCATGGGGGTGGCGCTGGAACTCCATAAGCTGTCCAATGACCGCCGCGTGGGCGCGCTCCTGCCCTATGATGAGATCAAGAACCACCTTTTGTTCCTCGTTTTTTACGGAAGACAGCATGTCGCCGTATAGCGATATGCTGTTCTTCTCCAGGCTCAAAGCCTTGACCAACGCGTCCCCATGATCTATCGCCGGGATTCCCGGCCTGTCGAACCCTTGTGCCAACCTCGCGAACGCTTCGCGCGCCTTGACCGTCACGCCGGCCCGTTCGAGGGGCGGCGCGGCGATGTTCTTTTTCCACGCCTCGAATATCTCGAAGTGCCTTTTCTCCTCCAGCAACAGGAGCCCCAAAATTCCCGCCGCCTCGCGATTGGGCGTCCGCTCGACAAGGCCCGCGTAGAATTTCATTCCTTCCGTCTCGATTTCCATCGCGAACTCGAACATGTTCATGCCGCGGTCTCCTCCTTTTGAGCGCCGCCGACGGCGACGCGGTTCTTGCCCCCTCTTTTCGCCTGGTACAACGCGGAGTCGGCCAGCCGCACCAGGTCGCGCGAGGAATCGACGTGTTGGCCCGACGAGGCTATGCCGATGCTCACGGTAACCGTTTTTCCGTCGAAGCTCGATTGTTCGATTCTCGCCTTGAGCCTGTCGGCGAGGATGCTTGCCTCACGCGACTCCGTGAGGGGCAGAATGACCACGAACTCGTCGCCGCCGTAGCGACAACAGATGTCCGGGTCGCGGGCCTCTTCCCGGAGCACGGCGCCCACCGCCCGGAGCACGCCGTCGCCCGCCTGGTGCCCCGACGAATCGTTTATCGCCTTGAAATTGTCGAAATCCATCATCAGGATCGAAACGGGCGTCTTGTACCTGGCATACCGCTTAATCTCGGCGTCGATCTTCTGATAGCAGCTGGAATGGTTTAGAAGGCCGGTGAGGCCGTCGTGCGCGGAGAGGCGGATGAGTTCCGTCATGAACTTCTCGTCGCTCGCCGTCGGCGAGGGAAGCTCGGCCGTAAGGTTCGAAAGGTAGTCGATTGAGGCCACGGTTATCCGGACGTTCCTGTTGAGCGTGCTCGACATTTCGTATTTATGCTTGAGAATCCTTTCCCAGAGTTCCCTGGCGGTTTCCCCCGGAAAAAAACGGTGGGTTATGGCATACAGAAGGTCGGAGTAGAACCCTTCTTTCCGCGACGTTTGCAGTTCGGCGACGGCGTCTTTTTCGTTATCGGTGAGCGGCCTGTCTCCCGCGAACGCCGAAACCATATCGAGCGAAAGCGGGGTATCATACGGGGCTCTCTCTTCCCGCACGTCAAGACTTGAATCCCTTCCGTCCGCCTCGTCCATGATCGCACCCCGTTTTCGCGGATCGTTCCCGCCGCCCAGGCGCGGGCACGCTATCGAAGCGGCGCCTTTCCCGGCTCGGCGAGCGTCGCCGTGGCCCCGGTTATCTTAACAAAATAGAACCCGTCCGCCGGCACGTAGGCGCCTATCGAGACCGTATGGGTTCCCGCCTCCAGGGCCTGTTCGCCGAGCGTTCTCACCTTTTTCCCCAGCAGGTCGAATATCTCTATGGATACCGGGCCTCCTTTTTGGAGGGAGAACGTGATTGCGTAGTGCCGGGAAAGAGGTACCTTCACAAGGGATACCTGATAGCCTGGAACAAACGCTCGGTTTGACTCGATGTTTTGGACTCCGGAAGCGGTAACCTCGAAAGAGCCTATCATACCCATCGCGTAGTGATAATCGCATTGATAATCGTAATTGCCGGGGACGGTTATTACATAAGAAAATACCGTCCCGCTCCCGCTGTGCCAGGCCTGGGCCCCCAGGGGCACCGACGTCGAACTGAGGGGATGCGTCGTGAAGCTGCCTTCCCATTTCACGGTGTCGCCCACCGAGGCGGAAAAGTCGGCCGGAGAATAGACGTACCCCAAGCCGCCGCCGAACTGCACCACGTGCGTGGTCGCCCATGAAGAAGGTACAGCCAATACTATCAACAGAAAAGACGCCGCCGCTACGAGTGTTTGTTTCATTGCGCAACTCCTTCATGTGTTCGGAGATTCACACTTTATTTTATAAAACGCAAAAGCAATGCCACAGGTACTCCCGATTTGGAATCTTTTTTCCGCCAATCGTCGCCCGGATTTCAATCTTCTATCCTAAATATCCGCCGATGTCGTTTGTTTTCTCATTTTCGGCAATCCTTATGGGAATTGAAAACCTTCCGGCGTTGCCACCCGTTTCCACGAAGAATTTCAAGCCCAAAAAAAACGGCGGGACCGTAAAAAAGGGTATACGATCCCGCCGTCATCATCCGTCGACAAAAACCTTTACGGCATCATGCCAGGGATATTTCGGACTGCCAGTAATCGTGAACGGTGCAAAATTCCACCACCCGTACTTTCGAACCGGCGGCGTTTGTGTAATAGCTCACCGCGGGATATTGCTTGAGGTTGGGGAAAAAACGGGAGATGAATTTATCGTCGATGTAAAAATCTATGAACCTAATGTGGTGCGCTTCCTCCATGGGATGCATGTGCTTGCCCACGCGGATGCTCACCTCTTTGCACGGTACGTCCGTTACCAGCGGAGGGTCTTTCTTGATCGAAATGACCGGGTCGTGACTCGGGCCTACATCGGGGAACTTCTTCATGGCGTCGGCGAACAGCGTGTTCTTCTCCGAGAATTTTTCCTTGGGCGCATGGCATACCGGGCAATTTTCGGGCGCGGCGCCGAATTCCACGTGCCCGCACACGCCGCACACGTAGATGTCGGGCATCGACATCTTGGGGTCGGTCTTGGCGGATACATCGAACACCGGAGCCGCCGCCATGACGGTCGCCGCGATTGCCGCCGCGCCAAGAAAGTCCCTGCGACTCATTCCGTTCTTTTCCAAATCCATAATCCCTCCAATTTGGTTTAAGGAAACCCAACCACGACGATTCGTGCCGATTGATTCAAACCGGAAACGTAACGACGGTTTCGGGATTGTTCGGCAATTTCCATGCCACCGTACGGTGGAGAGGAGGGCGCCGAGAAGGAGGCAAAACGGAGTTGCGGATATGCCCGCTCGTCTCGGATGGAGCTAACCCAGCGAGAAGTAGAAAGCGGCGCCTTTGTCCAATTCGCCTTCGGCCCATACGGTTCCGTGGTGCTTGTCCACGATTCTCTTCACGATGGCCAAGCCGATTCCCGTGCCCTTGAACTCCTTGTCGGAGTGCACCCGCACGAACGGCTCGAAGATTTTCCGGGCGTTGGCCATGTCGAACCCGGCGCCGTTGTCTCTGATGTAAAGTATTCGCCCGCCGTTTTTGCGTTCTTCGCCGAACTCGATAACCGCGTCGTCCCTGCGGGAGGTGAATTTCCACGCGTTGCGCACGAGGTTTTCCACGAGAAGGCGGGTGAGCCCGGCATCCGCCTGGATCGTGAGGCTTTGCGCGCCATCGAGCCGCACCGTACGGTCGGGATGCTCGCGTTTCAGTTCGTTGAAAAACGACTGCATCAGCATGCCGACGTCCACCGGCTCGCGGTGCACCTCCTGGCGGCCGATGCGCGACAGGACGAGGAGATCGGAAATGATGTCGGACATCCGCTGGATCGAATTCTCGACGTACCCGACGGCGGTGCCGAAGTCCTTGTCGAGCTTGGGCACGTAGTCCCTGATGGCGTCCATGCACCCCATCATCGAGTGCAGCGGGTTGCGCAGGTCGTGCGACACCGAATAGGCGAACGCCTCGAGTTCCTGGTTTGCCCTCGTCAATTCCGCGGCCTTCAGGTGGAGCTGTTCCTCGATGGTCTCCCGTTCGGTGATGTCGACGCCCGTGCCGAGGATGAGCGAGATACTCCCCGACTCGTCGGGAAGCGCCGAGTTTGCCCACCGGATGAACCGCCGCTCTCCGTCCTTGGCGACCCAGTAATTTTCGTACTCGGCCTCCGCGGTCACCGTTCCCTCGGCGATGGCCTTGAAAACGTCCCGAACCTGCTCCTTTTCTTCGTCGACGAGGAGAAAGTCCCAGAACTGCCTGCCTCGCACCTCGTCGAACGTGTATCCCGTGACTTTTTCGCAGGCGTGGTTGAAAATCTGTATCCTTCCTTCCAGGTCGAACCCCACGATGAGGCCCCCGGTGGTCTGAATCACGGCCCGGCTGAAATTCCGCTCCTTGCGGAGCGTCTCGGTGGCGCGTTCGAGCTCGGCGCGGATGCGGAGCGTGGTGATGCCGTGCGAGAGATCGTTCGCCAGCTCGGCCAGGAGTTCTTCCTCCGCGCCGGTGAATCCGCCCGGTTCCTTTGCATAGATGGTGATGGCGCCGAATGGCCTTTCCTGAACCGTGGAAAAAAGCGGGAGGGCAATGGACGAAGCGTATCCCCTTTTTATTGCCTCCTGGCGCCAAGGGGCAAACGCCGGGTCGGTGAGCATGTTCCTGCAACGGGAAATTTTACCGGTACGAATGGCCGTTCCCGTGGGCCCCCTGCCCCGCTCCGAATCGGCCCAGGTGATTTTGAGGCCTTCGAGGTACCCCTCTTCGAAACCCGCGAAGGCCGTCGGCGTCACCGACTTGTCGTCACCGTCGGCGGCGAATCCGATCCATACCATCGGATATCCGCAGTCCTCGACCACTATCCTGCAAACCTCCCGCAAATATTCCGGCTCGTTTTTTCCCTGAAGCATGGCCTTGCCGCTCCTGCCGAGCGCCTTGAGCATCCGGTTGAGACGCTCCAATTCCTGCTCCTTCTTTTTCCTTTCCGTTATGTCGCGCGCGACATGCACCGAACCTTTCATCCTGCCAGCGGCGTCGAATATCGGGGTGACGCTCACCAGAAAATCCCCGCCGAGCCGCTCCTCGCGGACCTCGCTCACGTGTTCCTTGCCGTCGGAGAGAAGCAAGGTGTGAGGGCATGAGCCCAGAGGCGAGGTTGTACCGTGAATGCAGAGGAAACAGTGTTCCCCGATGAGTTCCCGTTCCGTGGCGCCCACTTTGTCCGCCATCGCCTTGTTTACCCGCACTATCCGGTGCTGATCGTCGAGAATGGTGATGAGATCGGGAATGGTGTTGAAGGTACCCACCCATTCGTCCCGCGAGCGTACCAGTTCCTCCTCAATGCGTTTCTTGTCGACGATTTTCCATACCGCGTCCATGAGGAGCGTGAGTTGGAGCACGTCGGCGTCCCCGTAATCGGACGCCTTGTTGGCCACGCCCACCACCGCGACGATGCGCTCCTCGACGACCACGGGGATGGTGAGGAATTTATGCAACGCCGCATGTCCTTCCGGGTACCCTTTTTTGAGCGGGTTGGGCGCGTGGAAATCGTTGACGACGATGGGACGCGCCTGTCGCACCGCCTCTCCCCACAAGCCGGTTTTGTCGAGACCGTACACGGTCTGCTTCTCGGAGACGCTGCACTCGGCCATCACTTCCCTTGACCACGAATTGAGCGTGAATTCCCTTGTCTCTTCGTCGTACCGGTAGATATAGCCTATTTTGCTTTCGGTAAGGATAATGGCCTCGGCAAGCGCGAAGTCGAGAAGGTCCTGTATCGAGGCGGCCTGGTACTGGGATATTTTAAGAAGGCTCGCAAGCCGCGCCTCGTTTTGCCGTTCGTATTCCTCCGTCTGCTTGCGCAAGGTGACGTTCCTGAAGTAACCGATGATTCCCACGGGCCTTCCCCCGGCGCCGTAACGCGGTACATAGGTCCCTTCGAAATGCTCGACGCCGCCATTCGCCGAAGTCAACGACGTCTCCACGCTTTCCGCGAGGCCGGTCTCCATCACCTTCCGTTTGAGCGAGGTTAGCTTGTCGGCGTCCGCCCTCGACAGGACGTCGTAATCGGTTTTCCCGAGCATGTCCTCCTGGCGGAGGCCGAGCTGCGGGTTTATCACGAGCGTGTAGCGCAACTCGCGGTCCTGCATGAGGATGTGATCGGGCGTATGTGAGGCGACGGCCTTGAAACGCTCCTCGCTCATGCGGAGTTTTTCGTCGGCCCGCAGGCGTATCATGGCGATGCCGACCTGATCGGTGACCGCCTTCATGAGCGAGAGATCATCCTCGCTGAAGGTCTCCCGGTCCCGCGTGCCGAACGAAAGCGTCCCCAGAACCGCCCCGGCCTCGCCGAATATGGGGTGCGCGGCGTACGCCTTGACGCCTAAGGATTTTACAAGTTCGGTGCGCGGATCCGGCGTCGACGGGATATGCTCGGCGACGATCCGGCATGCGTCGCGCGCCGCGCATCCGCACACGGCCGCGCCGAACGCGAGGACTTCGATTTTTCCCGCCTCGTCCGCGGAAATTCCGGCAAAAGCGTTGAGGCGGAGTCCGGCGGATTGGCCGTCCACGAGGTAATTGAAGAACACCTGGCAGCCCAGGTGCTCCATCACCCTTTTGCACAGCGATTCGACGAGCCCGAGGGGATCGTCGGTCTGGAGGAGTTCGCTCGCGGTGCGCGAAAGAAGGTCGAGACGCGCCACGGTTTTATCGAGGCGTTCCTTGGCCGCGAGCGCGTCCTCCATGAGGTTGAGCGCGGCACGCCGGGATTCGGTGAGGGCGGCGTTCGCCGCGCGGAGGTCGTCGCCGGCCTTCTTTCTCGCGGTGATGTCGGCCACGGTCCCCACGAAGCTCACGGCGCGCTTGGCCGCGCCCGAACCCTCGAACAAGGCGATGCCGTAGGCCTCTATCCATTTTACCGATCCGTCGGGCAGGACGATGCGGTATTCGGCCGAATACCGCTTGGGATCGGCGGGGTCGAGCGCGGCCTCGACCTTGGCCCATACTCCGGCCACGTCATCCGGGTGGATGCGCTTGAGGATTTCATCGTTGGGGCTTTCGTATCCCGATACCCCGAAAATTTCCTTGTAACCGCTGTCCCATTTGGACACACGGGTGACGGGATCGTAATGCCACCAGCCCATTTTCGCCGCGTCAAGCGCGAGCTGACGCTGCAGGGAAAGCGCCCGCATCTCGTCGCGGCTGCGGTTGCGCTCGGTGAGATCGGTTATGAAGGCGTAGTAGTATTCCGGTTCGCCCTCCGCGCCGCGGGCGAAATTCACGAGGAGCTCGACCGGAACGCGCGTGCCGTCCTTCCTGAGGTATTCCTTTAGGTAACGGACGGGATTGCCGCCGCGCCGGAGCTCGTCCAGTTTTTCCTTTTCGGAACCTCTCCACTCGGGAGGCGTGAGGGTTTCGCTCCAGTTTACCGCGGCGAGTTCCCGGGCGGTGTAACCCGTGAGCCGCTCGAACGCGCGGTTGAAACGGCCCAGCCTCCCGTCGGGATATCCTACCGAAAACGGCTCGGAGGCGTTTTCGAGGAGATCGGCAAGGAATTCCTTTTCTTTCGTGGCCTCGCGCAGTTCGCGGTCCCTGTCGAACGCCGCGGCCTTGGGCCTATCGCGCCTGTAAAGAGACGCGACGGTGCTGATGAACGCGCCCATCACCCCAAACAGGATAAAACCGGCCATGTCCACCGGCGCCGAAATCGTCAGCAGCCCCCTCGGAGGCAATATCCATACGCCGGCCACCAGCATGGTGAGAAGCGTGGCGAGCAGGCCGGGACCAAATCCCGCAAGAAGGGCGCACACCATCACCAGCGGATAAAACGTTATGTAGGTGGGCAGTCCCGGGCCTACCCAGGTCTCTATCGCCAGGCGAATGCTCAACCCCGCGCCGACGGCGGCGACCGCCAAGAAGTAACGCAGGAATCCTCCGAGAAAGGAAGAAGCGCCCCGGATGTCGGGCGATGTCCCGCTCGGACGTCCTGAGCCGCCGTCGGCATAGATGTTCGATGGATGCTGCCCGGTCATTCGACGACCCCGTTTTCCGGGTTGATTGCATAGCGCGCCTTTTCGCCCAGCCTGGCGCAGAGATCGTTGACTTCCTTTTTAAGCTCAACCATGCGGAGTTCCCTGCCCACCATGGCCTTATTGAACCGGGAGAGGTCTTCGTTGGTGGAGCGGAGTTCCTTCCCGATGCGCAGGAGCTGCTCCTCGGCCATCTTGCGGTCGGTGATGTCCACGAACGTGCCGAGAAGGGCGGGCTTCCCGTCGAACGTGATGGGCCTCACGGAGGAATATCCCCAGAACATCGTCCCGTTTTTCCGTTTGAGCCTCACCTCGTAGTCGGCGATGTTTCCCTTCTCCTTAAGCATCGCCAAAATCTTGTCCCGTTCCGTCATGTCCCAGTATATGCGGGGCGCCGGTTTACCCAGAAGTTCCCCCTCCTGGTAGCCGAACGCTTTTTCGTAGGCCGTATTGACATACGCAAGAACCGCATCGGGAAGCGCCACCACGCCCACGCCCACGGGCGTCGCTTCGGCGATGGCCTTGAACCGTTCCTCGCTTTCACGCAGGGATGCGTCGGCTCTCGAGTTTTCTATGATATCCGCGGTCTGGCGCGCGAGCAGGTCGAGCAGGGTGAGCGCCCGCTCCGTGGGCCTCCGGGGGGTTTTATAGTGTGTGGACATCATGCCGAGGGGCTCACCGGAGCGGGAGATGAGCGGCGTCGACTGCACCGCCGCAATGCCCGCCCTCCGCTGGATTTCGAGGGCCTCCGTCCCGGCAAAGACCTCGCTTGCGGCCACGTCCTCGATGATGACGCGCCTCCTGTTCCGGAGCGCCGTGCCGCAGCTTCCCCGTCCTTCGGGTACGCTGTTCCAGAAATCGAGCCAAAATTTGGACAACCCGCGGCTGGCAACGATGTTAAGGGTGCCGGATTCCGGGTCAAAAAGCTGTATGTTGCCGAAATCGGCCTCGGAAACGGCTATGGCCGCATCCACGATTTCGGCGTACACGGTCCCGATGTTTTCCCTGCGAAGGTTCACTTCCCCGATCTTTAGGAGCCTCGTCATCGCATCAAGGTCGTCCGAAAGACGCTGCTGCGCCATAGTGGTCACGGCGAGCAGTTGTTGCAAATCTTCCTCGGCGCGCTTGCGGGCCGTGATGTCGCTGTGCATGGCGAGGTTGCCCACGTGCCTGCCTTGGGCGTCCTTGAGGGGCACGGCGTTCACAAGGGACCACAGGAGGCTCCCGTCCTTTCTCCGGAGCCTGTATTCGAGTGCGGCCGCCTCGCCCCGTTCAAGCGACTTCCACGCAGCGACCGCCGTTTCCCTCGACGCCTCGTCGACGAGGACGGAAGAACCCGTGCCGACGAGTTCCTCGCGCGAGCGACCGAGCAGGTCGGCCATGCGCTGGTTGACGAAGGTGATTGTCCCGGCGGCGTCGGTCACCACGATACCCTCGTGCGACGTCTCCACGATGGTTCGGTATTTTTCCTCGCTTTCGCGGAGGGCGCGCTCCATTTCCTTGCGGTGGGTTACGTCGTGCGCCACGACGAGCGCCCGGCCGGACTCCTTGAGAAACGACATATTGAGAACCGCGTCGATGAAGCCGCCGTCACGCTTCCTTACCCGGAATTCCACCAGATCCTCGATGGAAAGGCCCGAGAGCTGCCGGCGTATCCGTTCGGCGAACTTCCGCCTGCCGCTTTCGTCGAGCAGGAGCATGGGATCCATGGCAAGCAGTTCTTCCCGCGAATAGCCCAGTATCTCGATCATTGCGTCGTTGACCGTCACGAACGCGGGCTTCCGGTAGTCTATTTCGTACATCCCGGCCGGCGCGTGCTTGACGAGCGCCTCGGAGTCGGACCATGCTTGGGAAATGGGCGTGTCGGTCATGGCTGGAATCCCGCGTTGTGTTTACGGAAAGCCGGTACCCGATATTGGGGAAACAAGCCGGCATACGGCCGTCCGCGCGGCCGGCGTTGGTGACTCTCCCATTGTGAGAACAAATTACTTTGAATCCCGTCCCGTCAAACCGTTTTTCGCCCTTCCCGGCGTCACGTCTCGCCCGCACGCGGTGCCCGAAGGGCCCCACCCGTGCTCCAAGCGCAAAAATGTCCGATGCCCTTCCGTCCGAGCCGCACCCTTCCTTGGGCACCCGATGGGTTCACAAGGCCGTCCAATTCATCCAACGTGAATCCCCTGCGGATCGATAGTAGACCGTCGTACAGGGTAAAACCCCTGCGGAAAAACAGCGCGGCGAGCACGCGGAACCCCACGTAGGCGGCAAGGCTCCGGACAAGATCCGAAACCAAAAAGCCGTATCGCGCCGCGTCCCGTACGTTGCGGAGTATCGCGAGTATGTCCCGTTCGTCGCAATGGTGGAGCATGTGGTTCGAAACGACGTAATCAACCGTGCCGGGTTTCAAGCACAGGGCGGCGGCATCGGCGCATATCACCCGCGTTCCGGCGTCAAGCGACGAAGCTTTCTTCAAAAACCGAGCAACGCGCCAATCGGCGTCGACCTGCAGTACCAGGGCGCGCATTCCCGCCCTGCGCAGCTCCCGGCCGCACCAGAGCCCCACGTCGCCGCCGCCCGCGCCTATGTCGCAGACGATAACCTTTGTCAAGCCCCTTTTCCGCGCGTCGGAGAGTATCGTGAACCTGAACATCCGGCGAAACGGCGTAATGAAAAAATTGATGGTACGAAACGCGGCGAGGGTAATCCACAGATCCCCGACGACGGCGTCCGGTAAATCCATGAGCTCCTTGTCGCGGCACCGCACCGAAAGGTCGGGCCACCACGGCTGAGTCGTCCGGGAAGCCGTTGCCGCGCGGAGCGAACCCGGCGTTTGAACAGTTTCACCGTCCGTCGTCGCCGGCGCGGGCTTTTTTAAAAGCAATATTTCCATCAATCCGAACATCTTCCTTTCCGACCCGGCGACGGAAAAACCGGCCCGCCCGCAGAGCGAATGCAGTTCGCTGCGGTCCGGATACGCCGCGAGACTGTCGGCGATGTAGCCGTACACCGACGGCCTGCCGTGCAAAAGCAGCCCCCACAGCCATCCCCACGCCTTGAGGACGAGGTTCTGGACAAACGCGACCGGCGCGGCCGGCGAGCGGGAGAAATCGAGGAACACCGCGACGCCGCCCGGCACCATCAGACGGAACGTCTCGCCGAGGGCGGCGGCAAGATCGGGCGCGTTGCGCAGGGCGTAGCCGCCGCTCACGACGGCGGCCGAGGAGTCCCTGAGGCCCACGCGGCACATGTCCTGCACCGTTACAAGGGCCCTGCCGTCGAGCCGGCGCGCCGCGAGACGCGTCATGCCCATCGTCAAATCGACGGTGACGCACCTGCGGGAGGCAAACCGCGCGACGAGGAGCGCCGCGAGATCGCCGCTGCCGCTCGCCACGTCGACCATCGGGCCCGCGGGTATGTCGTCGGGTACCATGGACACGGCGCGCCGCTTCCAGGCCGCGTCCCTAAAAAACGAAAGCACGCGCGTGGCCACGAAGTACCGCGGAGCCACGATTTCGAACAGCGACCGGTTGTAGGCGCGCTTCGTTTGCGGCGAGGAAAGAAAGGGCGCGGCCACGTCAGGCCGCCTTAAGGAGGCACGCGTGCATGGACAGCCCCGCCCCGTAGGCGGCAAGCAGGCAACATTGTCCTTTGTCAACACCGTCCTTCACGAGGCGCTCCAGCACGAACAGCACCGTGGGCGACGACATGTTGCCAAAGTCGCGCAGCACGCCCACCGAGGCCTCCTGCTGGCGGGGCGTAAGGCCGAGCTCGCGAATCATGCCGCTAAGGATTTTGTCGCCGCCCGGATGGATGGCCCAGTGCGCGACGTCGGCGCGCGAAAGTCCCGCCGCGTCAAGCAGCCGGTCGATGAGCGGCGGCACCCTGGCGGTGATGAGTCGCGGCAGCCGCGCCGACAGCCTGTTGTGGAGCGCGCCGTTCTTGTGCACGTAACGCACGTCGTCACGGCATTCGGGCGCGTATTCCCCCATGATGTCCACGATGCCGAGGCCCCGAGGGCGGTCCCACACCACCGCCGCGGCGGCGCCGTCGCCGAAAATGGCGTTGCTCACCAGAAGGGACGCATCGTCGCCCATCTGGAACGTTGCCGTGCAGATTTCGACCGACACGCACAGGCAGGCGCCGCCGTGGCGCCGCACGAGCGAGTCCCCCATCTGTAAATTCGGCAGCGCGCCGCCGCAGCCCGGGCCCACCAAGTCGAAGGCGCGCACGTCCGCGCTCAGGCCGAGTTCTGCGATGAGGTAGGTTGAGATGCCCGGGCATATGTAGCCGGTGCAGGTATTGACGACGAGCGACGACACGTCGGCGGGCGCTACGCCGGCCGATTCCATCGCGCGTCGCGCGGCCTGCGCGGCACAGCGCACCGACCATCGGGTAAAACGCGAGACACGTTCGTCGGCCGATTCGGTCTTGAGCAGCGGAACGTCTTCGATTGCGTCAACCGCGACGTAACGCGTCTGTATCGAGGGGTGGCTCAGGAATTGCTCAAGCAGAACCAGGCTGCGTTCCCGGAGCACCGTTCCGTAATGCGCGCGAGACAGCGCGAGAGCCTGTTCCTGGGTGACGACGCACGGCGGCGTTGCCGTGCCGACGGCGGCGATAAAGGAGCGTGGAATTTCCTGTTTCATCAACTTAGAACCGCCTTTCTTGCGAAAACACGGGAAAGGTACATATTTTGACACATGGCCCGTGCCCGCCGCGAGGGCGGGACGAGACACATTTTTCCCAAGGAGCTTGACATGACGATATCTTCCATCGAGGAACGCGTGGTAAAGACCGTGGCCGACATCCTCAAGGTGGCGCCCGACCGCGTCGTGAGCGCCGCGCGCCTCCGCGAGGACCTCGGCGCCGACTCTTTAGACATGGTGAGTCTCATGATGGACCTCGAACGCGAGTTCGAGGGCTCCATAAGCGACGAAGCCGCCGCAAAGGTAGCGACCGTGGGCGACATCGTGGCACTCATATCCTCTCTCGCGGCGCAAAAAACGGCCGTATCGCCGGCATCGTGACGAAACCCAAAGACGCAACCCGCTGAATCCATGAAACGAAGGGTCGTCATCACCGGCATCGGCGTCATCGCGCCCAACGGCGCCGACACCGAAACGTTCTGGCGCGCCTGCCTGAGCGGCACGACTTCCGTCGCGTCCATTCCCGACCACTGGCGCGAGTACGCGGAGTTCGCCTCCACCCTTTGGGCGCCGCTTCCCAGTGTGGATTTTCCGCGTTTCCGCATAAGCCGTATAGAGCTGATGCAGCAGGACCGCACCGCGCTCATGGCAGCGGCCGCGGCCGAACAGGCGCTTGCAATGGCCGGCCTTGTTTTGCAATTGCGCGACGAAAAGAAAAACACCTATACGCTCCCCTCGTTCGATGCGGCCAGATGCGGAGCGGCAATGGGTACCGGCGTGGGCGGCATCGTGAGCTTTTCCCGGAACCAGGACAACCACATCCAGACGCCCCTCATACCGTTTGTAAACCAGGAAGGCCGCCGGCTGCTGCGCCATCCGCCGCGTTTCCATCCCTTCGCCGTGCCCATGACCATGCCCAACTCCGCCGCGGCGTCGCTGGGAATTCGCTACGGCCTCACCGGCCCAAACACCACCTTCTGCAACGCATGCGCCGCGGGCCTCGTCGCTATCGGCCATGCCTATGCCGCGGTCGCCCGCGGTTCTCTCGATCTCGCGCTCTGCGGCGGCACCGAGTTTCTCGACGAGGGATACGGCGGCATCTTCCGTGCCTTCGACATCGCGCGGACACTCGTGCGCGACTGCGCCGACCCCGCCGCGGCCAACCGGCCGTTCGACAAACGGCGTTCCGGCTTTCTCTTCGCGCAGGGCGGCTGCGCCGTTTTGCTGATCGAGGAACGTGAGGCCGCGCTAAGGTGCGGCCGCGTTCCCCTGGCCGAGATAAAGGCGTACGCCGAATCGTTCGACGCCTACAGCGTCATGGCGCTGGAACCCGGCGGGGCGGCCGCTTCACGGATGATACTTGAGGCGTGCCGCGACGCATCCGTTGCGCCGCACGAGATAGATTACATCAACGCCCACGCAACCGGGACAATCCAAAACGACGACGTCGAGTCGTCGATTATCGAAAAAATATTCGGAAACCGGCCGCTGGTCAACGCCACCAAGTCGCTCACCGGCCACGCCATCGCCGCGTCGGGCGCCATCGAGGCGGCGGTCGCGGCGCTCAGCATACGGGACCAAACCACGCACGCCTGTAAAAACCTCGACGATCCGGTGCGGCCGCTCAATTTCGTCCGCGAGCCCGCGGCGTTTCCCATACGAAACGCGCTCACGCACTCGTTCGCTTTCGGCGGCCACAACGCAGCGCTTATAATGTCGAACGTCTCATAGCCCCACATGTCCATACCATCACCGCAAAGGCGCAAAGACAAATTTATCATGGAACAAATCCCGACCCGAACCATTATTCGCTTTGCGTTCTCTGCGTCTTTGCGGTGAAGTTTGTCATCAAAACCGGGGACTCACCACAATTTTCCGCTCACGCAGTCGCCGTCCAGTGTTGCGGCCATGTCCGCCGCGGAGAGCCGCCGTCCTTCGTCCACGAAAACCGCCCGCGCCGCCCAGGCGCGGCACACATCGCACGCGGCGCACTTTGCCGCGCCGCAGCCGTTTTTCATCGCGACTTCCAAAAACCCGTCGAGGACGCGGTTGTCGATATACACCGGAGAAGCGGCCCTGCCGAAGTCGGAAGGAATCACGGCCTCGGCGTATCGTTTGAACCGGAGGACCGACGATATCTTCATGAAACTTGGACGCAGAAACGTTTTGTACATGCGGAGCCGCTGCGAAAGCGACGTATCCTGGGTTTGCGCTATCTGCGCCACCGGCGCCACCAACTCCCACAGGTTGCCGTCGAACCTTTTGGCGGCGTACGCGGCCACCCGGCGCAGCAGCAAATCCGGCGGACAGCTTCGCTCCACGAGTTTGAAATGTTCATACCCGAGTTTTTGGTACAGCCCCAGGTCTTCGGGCCGTATCCAGACCGCGCGTAGGTAATTGACGGAATCGGCCATACGCTTGGCGGAACATTGCAAAAAGCAATAGTCGAAACAGAATCCGCCCAGCCGGTCGCGCGCGCTCGAACTCTGGGACAGCAGGTGCATGTGCGTGGGCTCCCAGGCGCAGCCCGGCAGGCAGCTCGCGTTGGCGATGAGAAAAAGTTCGCACGCGACCGCTTCGCGGATTCGGGCCAGTCTTTCGAAATCACGGTTGCAGGCTATCGCGCTCACGCAGAGCGCGTCGGCGCCCATGTCGGCCCATTGCCGGGCCTTGAGGGGCGAATCCACGAGCGCGAACGCGCCCACCTTCACCTTCATGGCGGGGCACGTCTTCTTGACGACGCGGAGAAGGTACGGGAGGCTCACCGTGACGCCGTCGACCCCCGCGTCGGCAAGCCTGTCTACGGCGCGCCTAATCTTCTTCTGGCCCCACCGCGTCTGCTCCAGGCCGTACAGACCGGCCGCGTTCAGGAGGTAATTGAACGCGATTCCATGATCGTGTGCCTCCTTGACGGCGCGCCGGAGCGCGGAGAAACCGACGGGACGGAGCGTATACGAAGACCTGCCGCCCCCGATGTCGTCTTTCGGGAGCTTCGCGTAGACGTCCTTGACTTGGGAAAATGCCGCCAGTTTTGGAATGAGTCCGGGCTGAAAGGAAAAAGGAACTGAAAGATTCATGGGGATTAAAACGTCACTCCTCTTTCTTCACTTTTTTATCCGAAAGATCAAAGTACGCCCGAATAAATTAAATAGGTTCTCAAAAAAGGCAAACCTTGTGCCACGAGGTCCTGTGTGGCCAATCCGACAATGCTCCGGTAAACCAACTTTTCCAAGCAGTCTTCTCGGAACAACTGAATTCACCACAACGTGATTTTTAATGCACTTGGGTTGAACGTGAATCTCCTGTTTTTAAGAAATTACTTCCCGATTCCGAGAATCGCGTGGAAAAGCAATCGTCACGTTCTATTGCCCTCTGGAAAATTTACAGCACCGTACGATGTGGACAGTGGCACTATTATTGCAAAAACGGAGAAGTTGACGCTCGGTCAGGTGAGCGGAAGAGAGGGGTTTTCTGATGCCAAAAACCGTAAAAGAAGGCAGATGCTATCTTATCATCAACACCGATGAGCCATACGCCGAAGAAGTGTATTCGATTATGAAACGCGGCCAACAGGGAAAAAACCAATGGCCCGAGGGAAATATCTCGTTCGACGAATGGCACCGGACAACCTTCGGATGCGCTCCTCAAAAAGCGGATTCTCCAGAATATGTCATTTGATACGCGCGAAAACAGGCATCCTATATTACAAACCAAAACAGGGAGGGTACCGTGAAAGGTAACGCCAAACTTATCGACATTCTCAATTCGCTTCTTGCCGACGAGCTTACCGCCGTAAACCAGTACATGGTTCACGCCGAGATGTGTGAAAACTGGGGGTACGAAAAACTCCACGGTCATTTTCAGAAACGCGCCATCGACGAAATGAAACACGCCGAAAAGCTCATCGGGCGGATTCTCTTCCTCGAAGGGACGCCTACCGTGTCCGAATACCGGAAGATGAGCATCGGGGCCGAGGTGCCGAAGCAGCTCGACAGCGATCACGGGCTCGAGTTGGGCGCCATAAAATCCTACAACGACGCCATCAAACAGTCCGGCGAACTTGGGGACTATGCCACGCGCGAAATCCTTGAGTCCGTTTTACAGGACGAAGACCGCCATATAGACGGAATCGAGGAACTCCAGGATCAAATCAAACAGATTGGGCTGCCGGTCTTCCTGTCGGCACAGATAAAGGAATAATCCGTCGATTGCATCTTGAAGGATACTCCATGAACGGAGCGCTTCTCGGCAAGACCGTCATCGTCACCGGCGCCAGTTCCGGTATCGGCAAGGAGACCGCGCGCGAGCTGGCGAAGGCCGGCGCGCGCGTCACCTTGATATGCAGGCCGGGGCCCAAGGCCGAAGCGGCCTTGGAGGAACTGGCGCGGGACGTGGGCGGCGAAAACGTCGAACTGCTCGGCGCTGATCTGTCGCAGATGGAATCGATCCGCTCCTGCGCGGCCCAATTCAAAAAGACCCACGACCGCCTCGACGTTCTCGTGAACAACGCGGGCGTCTATCTGTCGGAGCGCCAGGTCACGCCCGAGGGCCTGGAAAAAACCTTCGCCACCAACCACGTCGCCTATTTCCTTCTCACGAACCTTCTCCTCGACCTCCTGAAATCGAGCGCGGCCTCACGGGTCGTGTGCGTAGCCTCGGAGGCGGAGCGTTGGGGAAAAATCGATTTCGACGATTTGCAGTGCGAAAAACGGTACGGCGGAATGAAAGCCTATGCGCAATCAAAGCTCGCCAACATCATGTTCACCTACGAGCTCGCGCGGAGACTTACGGGCACCGGCGTTACCGCCAATTGCCTGCATCCCGGCGTGGTGCGCACCGGCTGGGGCACAACGTCGAATCTGCTTTTCAGGATAGGAATCGCCCTCTACCGGCCGTTCATGATTTCACCCCGCCAGGGCGCCAAGACTTCGATTTACCTCGCGTCTTCACCGGATGTCGAGACGGTGACGGGAAAGTACTTCTTCAAGAGCAGGCAGATACATTCGATCCCGTCTTCATACGACGCCGAGACCGCGAGAAAGCTCTGGGAAGTAAGCGAACACATTACCGGAAACTCATGACCTCACGCCCTCGGCGGCCCGTTTTTCTCTCCAACAACATTTCCGTTTTTTCGTGCCGATACCCTCACCGCCGCCCGGCTCACCGAGGTTTTCTCCGATTTACTTTCTCAACAGTTTAAACGCATGGGTCCACGAATTTGCGTTCGCGCCGTATTTCACCCACAGGATGCACATAGGCTCCAGCAGGCGGGCGCCGGTGATGTCTCCGATGTCGACGACGCCCCAGCCGAACGCCTTGCAGATTCCGCCCACGGTTTTCTTAGCGTCTTCGTCGTTTCCGCAGATGAACATGTCGGGCGGGCCGTTTTCGAATTTAGGATTGACCATGCTCGCGTGTCCCACGGTATTGAACGCTTTGACCACCTTCGAATCCGGCAGCCACCGCTGCACCTGTTCGCCGCCCGAATCGGTGTGGCCCAACGCAAGGGCAGGGGGCGCGCCCTCCTTGAATACGAGCGGATTGGTGACGTCGATTACAATTTTCCCCGCAAGGTTGGCCGGAGTGGCCAGGCGGATGGCGTTTTCGGTGCCGCTCCACAGGGTCGCGAGCACCGCAAGCTCTCCGAATTCCGCGGCCTCCGAGAATGTCCCGACGCGGGAACGGGGCTTGTTGGCGTCGAGCCAGTCTTTAATTTTCTCGCCGCCTTGGTCCCTCGTGCCTATTTGAACGGTGTGACCGAGCGACGCCAAGCCTGCTCCCAGCGTCCTCCCCACGTCTCCGCTTCCGATGATTCCGATATCCATAAGGTCTCCCTCCGCCGGTGATTGGTTTGCACCTTTTTTTAGAACCCGATACCGCGGTTCAATTTCAGGAAAAGAACATTCCCTTCCTTTCCGGCATCAGTTCGCGTATGCTGTTTGAATCCGCGTTCGGGTTCGTTCTGCCTTCATAGTCGGGATAATGGATGACATATACCTTTATTTTGCGCACCTCGTCCGGGGAAAGGTCCGCGCCGACCCGGGCCTTGATTTTCGCGGCCATCGCGGCGCCGTCACTTTTCGTGACGTCGGTACAGATGATCCCAATGAGGGTGTCGGGTCTATACCACCCCTTTACGTCAATGTCGCGAGTGGCGGCATTGAGCGCGGCGGCGAGGCCGTCCACGACAATCTCCCTGGGTTTGAGGCTTTCTTTCAACAGGGCGCCCACGTCGAGAAACACCAGAAGGAAAGGTCTCCCGTACCGCTCGGTCTTTTTCCGTTCAAGGACAAGCGTCCGATGGAAATACTCCTCGGAGCAGAGCGTATCCTCCTTGGTCATGAAATCAGGAGTTGGATACATAGTGTCCTCCTCGTTTTGTTTAAGACTACAATCCGCAAATACCGCACCAGATGATTTTTCGGAATTCAATTCCTATTTTGACAACAATTTAAACGCATTATCCGGCAATTTTCGGATTCGTTATCGGAAGGAGGATTACACCGGATGATGTCTTTGACGAAGAAACCCGCATGACATCAGACCAGCGTGACCGGTTTTATCAAAATCCAAAGAGATGGCGAGGTACGGCGATTCGCTCGCCTTTTCTTCTCTTGAAAATGCAACTTCCCCGGAAATCCCGCGCGTTTTCCTCTCGTCGTTTTGCAAAACGGGAAAAAACGCGCTGGTGAAAATATTCGAACGGGGAATATCGCATTCGTATGGAGAGAAATAATACCGACGTTGCGAGGAAGGTTGTTGCAAGAGGAGGTGAAACATGAAGTCGATACTATCTTCGGTGGTACTCGTCATCGTGATGGCCGTCTCGACAATCGCGGCGCAGGGCATCGAGGGGACGCAAAACGGGCCACGAGAACCCAAAGGGTACGTCACCATCGGGAACTCGCTGCTGGTGCTGCCGACGCAGTTACGGGCGGGGGACCTGATTGAATTCACCAATGTCAACGGAGCAACCGTGTTTGCGAAGCGCGTGGGCGACGGATTTTTCCACATCGACGTTTCGCGGCTGCACACCGGACTGTACCTGGTGTCGTTGAAAAGGAACGGGGCACGGATTGCGGCGATGAGCTTGCCGCTCAAATCGAGGTAAGTGCGGGGAGATAGCCTTCACTTTCGCCGGGGGATGTCAAGGAAAAGGGTTATACTCCCATTTTCCAGAGCGTCTGGCCTATGTTGTTGATGAGGCCCACCAAGTTCGGGTGCGACACCTCGAACCTGCGGACGGCAAGCCTCATGCCGTCAAGTGAATGCCTGAGCAGTTCCTGATTCACCACCTGCCGCGTCGCCTCGTGTACCGAGGTTTCGGTGAACCCGGCGAGGCTCCGGGCGTCTTCGCCGTGTACCTCGGGAAGGGACGACACCTCGTTTTTCAGCTTCGACACGAGCGAGAGCAGTTCCTGCTTCTTCTCCTGGCTCATGCTCGTGGCGGCGTTGATGCGCGCTTCTATTCTTCCGATCGTCTCCCTCACCATATAGTTTTCCTTTGAAAAGTTCAAAATCACCTAAGGAAGTATTTACTTAATCGAAAAGGCTATCGAATCGGAACTTGCTCGCCTGAAGATAATCACTTTCGGCTTCAACAGCAATCCACTTTCTTCTGAGTTGCTCCGAAACCCAACCGGTCATATTTGAACCGGCAAAAGGATCTAATACAATATCGTTAACATCCGTTGTCAATTTAATGAAGAATTCCGGTAAAGCGGCGGGGAACCTAGCTGGATGGATTTTAATATCATGTTCCTTGCAAGCGATAGTGTATTTGTCGTTTGCCGAATTATTTCCAAATTTAAGCATATCGCTTGGAATGCGTTCTTCTATCACGTTTGGCGGTATAGAGCCTCCACAATCAATCTTTTTAAAGCTTGCCTTGATTGCATGCCCGGAAGGCCGTATGGTTTCTCTGACTCCTTTTTTATTAAGTCTTAACATATCAAAGCTGTAAGGCTTCAACACTTTTGTATTATCTGCTTTCGGGTGAGGGGTTTTTGACAGCCACCAAACATACTCGACCGACTCCTTTATTCGTTCCCGCCTGACCGTTACCCATTCGGCAGGTACCGGCATTTTGGCCGGATTGTACCAAAAGCACTCCTGCGCGAGATAAAAGCCAATTTCTTCCACCAGCTTTATCAACAACTTGAAATGATAAAGAGACTTTGTTGGTTCCCCTTTATTATAGCTTCCACCAATATTCAGGATAAAGCTTCCATCTTCCTTTAGTATCCGCCGGATGTTTATCGCGAAAGGAATAAACCAGTCTATATACTCTTGTTTGTCGGCATTACCATATTCTTTCTTATAGTGCAAAGCGTATGGAGGAGAGGTTACAACCGAGTTGATACTGTTGTCGGGAAGTTCATTCAAAACATCGAGAGAATTTGCATGATAGGCAACCCCAAATTCCGTCTTGTAATAGGGCTTGCGATTGCGAAGCAGTTCTTCATGGGCCGGATATTCAAACTGAATGGCTTGTTGCGTTGCCATTTGTCCTCACGTTAGCATGGCGTCGATTGCTTTGGTATTGGGCAAGGCGGTATATTTACTGTCTATTGTGCAATATGTGTTAAATATAATATAACACATTTGGTTGTCAATGTAAACATATTTATGGCAAAAATCTTGATCGAGACAAACGAGTGGGTGTCTCTCGCGGAAGCAGCTCGTATTCGAGGTATCTCACGTCAAGCGGTATCCAAACTGGTTAGCAGAGGAAGACTCCCTTGCTTAAGAATTTCAAATACCGTTTTTGTACAACGTTCGGCAGTCCATCGATTTAGGGAACTTCCTGCCGGTAGAAGGCCTCAAAAAAAGGCAACCAATGTCAAGAATTAAGGAAATAGCCGCTTTTCTTGAGGATTGTTCCGAAATCGAACGACGATGGATTTTTAACTTCTTGCGAAAGAAATATCAAATCCACCCGATAGAAAAAAAACTGAACGTGTCGGCGGAAGTCATTTTGGAGGCTATAGACAGAGCCAGTGACCTAACTATTCGCGGCATTCGGGGCATAATCGCCGAAGCATCCTTTAAACAAAATGTTCTCCAGTCGATGGACGATTGGGTAGATGAAACTAAACCAGGCGATGCTCCATATGACTTTCTATTGGTAAAAGGCAGCAAGAAAATTCGCATCCAAGTAAAAATGCAACGACTCAAATCACATAGGCCGATGACTGCAAATGAAGGATATCGCATTCTTTCCGCAGATAAGTTTGTTGTTGAAACCCAACGTACCCGTGGTGGTAAGGACAAAAAATCAAATTCCGACACCCGACCTTATCGATTTGGTGAATTTGACATTCTCGCAGTTTCAATGCAGCCATCAACAGGAAACTGGAGAGATTTCCAATATACGGTCTCATCTTGGCTCATACCTCGAAAAGAAAATCAAAAACTTCTGCTTAAATTCCAGCCTGTTCCAAAACGGCCGAGCGATGAATGGACAGATAGCCTTCCTTTATGCATAGACTGGTTTCTCTCCGGGAAGAAGAACAGAATCGATTTGTAGCTACCCTTTCGCCAAATTTCCGGGCATGGCTACCCTTCCACTCTCCAACTTTTCCACGCACCGCCTTCTTAACGTAAGGTATTTTGAAAAATCATGAATTCTCCGGAAAGCAATCTCCCTCCCGCGGCCCGGCTGTCGGTGGTGGCGCCGGCCTACAACGAAGAACGGGTGCTCCAAGCGTTTTTCGGCCGCATCGTGTCGGTGCTCAACCCGCTCGATATGCCCTACGAAGTGATCCTCGTCGACGACGGAAGCTCCGACCGTACGTGGGACATCATCGAGAAACAGTGTCTTGCCTCCCCGGCTTTCAAGGGAATACGTTTTTCACGGAACTTCGGGCAGCAATGCGCGCTTTCGGCGGGAATCGACGCGGCCACGGGCGACGCGGTCGTCACCATGGATTCCGATCTCCAGCACCCGCCCGAGGAAATTCCGCGGATGATCGAAGCGTGGCGGAATGGAGCCGAGGTGGTCAACATGGCGCGCGACGCCACCGAGAAAATACCCTTTATCAAGAAGATCGGCACCGCCCTGTTCTACTGGTTCATGAACCGCGTGTCCGACACGCCTCTGGGCCACGACATGCCCGATTTCCGTCTCATGGACCGCCGCGTTGCCGACCGGTTTCGCCGGTTGGGGGAACGGGGCCGCTTCATTCGCGGGCTGGTCTCGTGGCTGGGGTTCGCCGCGACCGTGCTGCACTTCCGCGCGCCGAGCGCGCCGTCGGGCAAAACGCGTTACGGCATACGGAAAATGGCCCTGCTCGCCTTCGACGCCCTCACCTCCTTCACCGCGTTTCCGCTACGCGTGGCGTTGTTCATCGGGCTCGCGGTTTCGGCGCTTGGAGGCCTGTACTGCGCGTATGTGCTGTACACCGCCCTCGTGCTCCACGCGGTCGTTCCAGGGTGGTCGTCGCTTATGTCGGTGGTACTCTTCCTGGGAGGCTGCCAGATGGTGTTCCTCGGCATCATCGGCGAATACCTGTCGCGCGTATTCACCGAGGTGAAGCAGCGCCCGCTCTACGTTGAAAAAAGCAGGCTCAACCTTCCCGCGCCCCGCATACGGTGATCGCGGCCCGGCGCACAAGCTATTTTCCTGCACGCTCTTTCTCAAGTTTCGCCGGATGAATGCATGCACGCCGGCAGGCAATGCATCGACCTTCGATCTTTCCGCATTCATCCCTCATCAAGCCGCATGCTGCAATTATTCGGGGCCAGGCCCTGCGCAACGACAGTCTGTGAACCCCGCCAGGCCCGGAAGGGAGCAACGGTAAACGGATACTGCGTGTGCCGCAGGTAAACTTGGCCCTTTTCATTTTTCCCGCATTATGGAAATCGCCTTGTCGATTGAAAAACCCGTGGATAGGTTTGCCTTCCGGGGTTGCTCTGTTGCCCGGCGACAGAGTAATTTTCTAGCTGAAAACGAAGCGTTCGTCGGCAACATCAAATCATTTCATCCACGAACATCGCATGTCTTACCTTGTTTTCGCCCGTAAATGGCGTCCCCAGAGCTTCGACGACGTGGTGGGGCAGGAGCACATCACGCGGACGCTCGTCAAGGCCATCGAGAAAAACCGCGTGGCCCACGCCTATATTTTCACGGGCACGCGCGGGGTGGGCAAGACCACCACGGCCCGCATCCTGGCGCGCGCGCTCAACTGCGACAAGGGCCCCACGCCGAATCCCTGCGGTGAGTGCGAGCCCTGCAAAAACATCATAAGCGGCTCAAGCTTCGACGTTCTGGAGATAGACGGCGCCTCGAACAACTCGGTGGACGATATCCGCGAGATTCGCGAGAACGTGCGGTATTCGTCGATGGGCGGCAAGCACCGCATCTACGTGATCGACGAAGTACACATGCTCTCCAAGTCGGCCTTCAACGCGCTGCTCAAGACGCTCGAGGAGCCGCCCGAAAACGTCATCTTCATCTTCGCCACCACCGAGCCGCAGAAGATTCCGGCGACAATCCATTCGCGCTGCCAGCGGTTCGACTTCAGGCGGATCTCGGTGGAGCAGATCGCGGCGCGGCTCGAACACATCTGCTCGTCGGAGAAAATAACGTTCGACACAACCGCGCTCTCGCTTGTCGCGCACAAGGCCGAAGGCAGCATGCGAGACGCCTTGAGCCTGCTCGACCAGGTCTATTCGTACTCTCACGAATCGATAAACGAGGAGGCGGTGCGTACCGTGCTCGGCATCATCGGCGCCGAGATGTACGACGCAATCATGAAGGCCGTGGCCGAGAAGAACCCGCGGCCGGCCGTCGCGGCGGTGGAAGACCTGCTTTCGCGCGGCTTCGATCTTCACGAGTTCGTGCTCGGGCTGGAGGACCACATCCGGACGCTCATTTTCCGCCGCATTCCCGGCGTGGCCGACAATCCGCGCATCGACCTTCCGGCCGACGCGACCGGCGCGTTCGCCAAACGCGCGGAATCGTTTTCCGAAGAAACGCTTTTGCGCATGGCCGAGCTCGTGCGCAAGACCGAGCGCGACCTGCGGTTTTCCGATTTTCCGAGGTTTCTGGTCGAACTCCTCCTCCTCAAGCTCGTGCACCTCGACGACACGGTCGAACTATCGGCGCTGCTTAAGACCCTGGGCGATGCCCCAAAACCGCCCCCCGCGCCCCGAACGGTCCCGTTCGACGCCGGGCCTGCCGCCGAGCCCGATAAAAAAAAAATCCCCAATCCGCACCTGAACCTCGCCGAGCCGGTGATTGAGCCGGGAGTGCCCCCCGACAGCCTCGAAGCGGATGTCGACATGGGCGAGCTCGAGGCTCCCGCGCCTCCGCAAGCCTCCGGGCAGCCGGGCCGGCCGCTCCAGCAGCGGTGGCCCCAGTTCATGGAACAGTTCGTCCGCGACAGGCCCACGTTCGGTTACCACCTGTCGGCGGCATACGTTGTTTCCTCATCAGCAAATTCCATAGAGTTGCGGTTCCCGGCAGCGTGCCGGTTCCAGTTCGGAGAAGTGACCAAAAAGAAAAACCGCGACGACATTCAGAAAAAACTCAACGAATTCACCGGCGCCGACGTGATGCTCCACATCACCATCGAGGCGGAAAACGCGCCGGCGGCGCACAAGCCGCCCGCTTTGCCCGCGGCGCGGGGATCGCTTACGATTCAGGACGAAATAGGCCGCGAACCCATCATCGGGACGGTGCTCGACGTTTTCGACGGATCGGTACTGTAGCCGCACGATTCCGCCCGGCAAAGGCCTGGCGGGTGAGATTTTTCTTGATTGCGGATGGTCCGGGGTGCTTCACAACAAAGGAGAATGTCCATGTCCAAGGGGCTCAACAAGATTCTCAAGCAGGCGCAACGCCTCCAGTCGCAGATGGCGAAGGCGCAGGACGATTTGGCAAAGCAGAACTTTGAGGGGACCGCCGGCGGCGGCATGGTGAAGGTGACCGTGAGCGGCGGCGGCGACTGCACGGGCGTTTCCATCAATCCCGAAGTGGTCGACAAAAACGACGTGGAGATGCTCGAAGACCTCATCGTGGAGGCGTTTAAAAACGCGCAGGACAAGGCAAAGGAACAGTCCAACGCCGCGCTCGGCGGGCTCACGCAGGGAATGGACCTTGGCGCGCTGGGGCTTGCGCCGTAAAAAGCAACGCCGCCACAGACACAGAGAAGAAAAAAAATGATTTTATTAAAGGCTTTCTCTGCGCTCTCTGCGTCTCTGCGGTGAAATTTTATTTTCATAAGAGTTGGACAATATGATCGAACCGCTCGAAAGCCTCGTGGACGCCCTGTGCCGGCTGCCCACCATCGGCAAAAAGACGGCGCTCAGACTCGCGCTGCACATGATCGAGCGGCCCCAGGCCGAGCTCGACACGCTGGCCCAATGCATCGCGGGGATCAAGTCGAAGATTGCCACCTGCCGGCGGTGCTTCAACTACGGCACGGCGGAATTGTGCGACGTGTGCTCTTCCCCTTCCCGCGACGCGTCGGTGATCTGCGTGGTGGAAAAGCCCCAGGACGTGCTCGTGTTCGAAAAGTCGGGCATGTTCCGGGGACTGTACCACGTGCTGGGCGGCGTGCTCTCGCCCATCAACGGCGTCACGGCCGACAAGCTTCACATAGAGGAACTGAGGGCCCGGCTTGCGCACGGGGAGGTGAAGGAGCTTATCCTGGGCCTCGGCGCGAGCGCCGAGGCCGAAACCACCTGCCTGTACCTGGCACGCGTTTTCTCCGGCATGAACCTTAAAATAACGCTCCTGGCGAGGGGAGTGCCCGCCGGGACCGAGATCGAATACATCGACCAGATGACGCTGAACCAGGCGCTGCACGAACGGGTGGAAATCAGTTATGGGGAGAAAAATGAATAGAGCACTCGGGGGAGAGGCATCTCCCCCGGCCTCGACCGCCTTCGGCGTTCTCGGCACTCCCCTCTCGTGGGTAGCCCACTTGACAAGATAGCGGCAAGCCAGGGCCATTGTTGCGGGGGCACCTGGAAGCGTCGGATAGAAAAACCCTGTAAAATGTTGGAGCGTTAACGAGTTGACGCGTTGGTGGGTAGACGAGTTGAAAGATCGATAAAAGTTGAATTTGAAAATCCTTGACGGCGCGAAAAAAGTATGGGCGGAATGGATTTCCCCATTGCGGCGCGTTAGGGGCAACAGGAGGCCGCTCGGGCAAGCCCGAATTTTTTCTATCTTAAGGAAGGACCTATGAAAAACCCACTTCTCGTCTGGTTCCAGCGATCTCTGGCCTCCGTACTGTTCCTCGGCTATATCCCCTTCGCCTCCGGCACCATCGGGTCGGCCGTCATGGCCGCGGCGCTGTGGTGGTTCGTGTGCGTAAAGCACCTTGCCGTGACGCCGCTGCAGTTTTGGGCGGCGTCGCTCGCCTTCTCCGCGTTCGCGGTGCTGGTGTCGGCGCGGCCACGCGAAGTGTTCGGCGAGGACGACCCTTCGGCGGTGATCATCGACGAATGCGCGGGCCAGCTTATTTCGTTCCTGTTCGTACCCCTGTCGCTCAAGACCATCATCCTCGGGTTTTTCCTGTTCCGTTTCTTCGACATCGTAAAGCCGTTTCCGGTTCACAACATGGAGTCGCTCGAGGGCGGGCTTGGCGTCGTGATGGACGACGTGGCCGCGGGCGTGCTCACCAACATTTCCTTGCTGTCGATTCTTTTCGGTTACCATTTTGTAAAATCGCTGTTATGACATAAGAATGAAAACTTTCCGGGGGGCATCTCCCCCGGCCTCGACCGCCTCCGGCGTTCTCGGCCCCCCGGCAACGGATGAACGCCCAACTCTATCAATAGAATTTTTATCATGCCGTTTGTATTCTTCGAGACCTTCGGCTGCCAGATGAACGTCGCGGACGCCGACGAACTGGCGTCGGCGCTTTACACACGCGGCTTCGAGAGAGCGGAAAGCTCCTCCCGTGCCGACCTCGTGGTGGTGAACACGTGCAGCGTGCGTGAGCGTGCCGAAAAACGCGCCCTTGCCCGCATCAGGGAGCTTTCGGCGCACAAGGCGCGCCGCGCCGGCCGGGCGCTCTGGGTTATCGGCTGCATGGCGCAACGGCTCGGCGAGTCGCTCAAGCGCGATTGTCCCGGAATCGATCTCGTGGTCGGGGCGCGCGACTTCGAACGGTTTCTGGAGAACATCGACGACGCGCTCGCCTCCCCCGGCCCGCTTGCCGGCGCATCCGCCCCGTACGCGGTGAGCAGGTTCGTCCCGGTGATGCGCGGCTGCGACAACCGTTGCGCCTACTGCGTGGTGCCGCTCGTCCGGGGCCCGGAAACATCGCTGCCCGCGGCCGCCGTGGAAAAAACGGTGCGGGCGCTCGTCGACGACGGAACCCGCGAAGTGACGCTGCTCGGCCAGAACGTCAATTCGTACCGGGACGGCGACACAAACTTTCCGCGGCTTCTATGCCGCCTGCACGCCATCGACGGGCTTGCGCGCATCAGGTTCACCACCAGCCATCCCAAGGACTGCTCGGAGGAACTCGTGCGCACCATGGCCGAGTTCCCAAAGCTGTGTAGGCACGTGCACCTGCCCGTGCAGTCCGGTTCGACGAGAGTGCTCTCCGTCATGAACAGGGGATACACCCGCGACGACTACCTGGCTCGGATAGACATGATTCGCAAACACCTCCCGGACGCCGATATAACCACCGACGCCATGGTCGGCTTTCCCTCGGAGACGGAGCGCGAGTTTGAGGAGACCCTTTCGCTGTTCGAAACGGTGCGGTTCACCACGGCGTTCATGTTCGCCTATTCCCGGCGGGACAACACCGCCGCCGCGTCGATGGACGACGACGTGGACGCGGCGGCCAAACAGCGACGGCTCGCCCGCCTCATCGAGCGGCAGACCGCGATAACGAAGGAGATGTACAAAGCGGTCGTCGGCGTTTCTCTTCCCGTGCTGTTCTCCGGCGTCCAGGAAGGGAAAAAGGACGTGTGGATGGGACAGGACATGGGCTGCAAAAAGGTCCTCGTCCCTTGCACGGAATGCCGGGCAGGAACGATTTTTACCGTGCGCATCGTGAAAAGCACGGGGAAGACGCTCATCGGCGAAAGGACGTGAACATGGTTTTTGTCAAGTGGCTGCTGGTTTTTCTCCTCTCGTTCGCGGTTGCCTTCGTGGTTATCATCACCTTTTCACAGCCCCAGTTCCAGGTACAGGTTTCCGCGCATATCTTTACGTATAACACCAAGGCGCTTCCGGTGTGGGCCTACGTGGCCGGCGCGCTGGCGCTCGGCCTCGTGTGCGGGCTTTCGGTCGCCGCCTACAATTTCGTCAGACTTCGCGCCGAGATGTTCAAAAAGGACAGACAACTCAGAACGCTTGAATCCGAACTTCAGGCCGCCCAGGCGAAACCCGCGGAAACCTCGACCCCCCAGGAACCGGCAGGCGATGACTCGTTGTAATATCCCAACGCCCCGCACGGCCGCAAAGCGCGGGCGCACCGCCGCGCCGCATGGGCCGTTGTGCGCGCTTGTTCCGTTCGTTACGGCCGCGTTTTTCTCTCCGGCCTTCGCGAACCCGGCGGCCGACGGCCGCGTTCTGCTTTCCAGAGGCGACCTCGCCGGGGCGCGCGCCGCGCTGGAAGCGGCCCACGTCCAAAGCCCGCGGGACTTCGAAACCACGCTTTTATGGGCGCGAACCCTTGAGAACGCCGACGGCGCCCTCAAGGAGTACGAAACGATTTCTCGCGATATAACAGCCCCGGATTCCGTGCGGGCCGAGGCGTATTTTCTGCTCGGATGCGCCTCGTACCTGCGCGGCGGCCCGCACCGAGCGTCCGCGTATTTCGGAAGCGCGGCAGGCCTTTCGTCCGACGGCCGTTACGCGGAACCGCGTTACCTCGGCGGCGTCGGCGACAACGCCGACACCGCGGTTCCCGCCGAACTGGAAAAAACGGCACGGGACACAATCTCCTCCGCGGGCGCCACGGCGCGTTACTATCTTGGGCTGTATCATTACGCAAGAAAGGATTACGCCAAGGCGCTGGACTGCTTCTCCTCGGCGGCCGCCTATTCCGATTCGTCGTCATGGTCGTGCGCGGCCGGCGCCGGGGCATATGCCTGCGCGTCTCTTCTCTCAAAATCGGAGGAGGCATCGGCAATCCTCGCGCGCATCAAGCGCGTCTGGGGAGAATACCTGGAAGGGCCCATGCTCGCAAGAGTCAAGCAAACCGCCCGCGCCGCGAAAAAGGACTCTATAGCGGTACGGGACACCGCAGCGCGGCCGTTGTCCGACTCCTCGGCGAAAATCGGCACTCCGGCGGAAAAAACCTCCGCAAAAGCCCCGTCGTTTTCTCTCCAGGTGGGGGCGTTTTCGGCCCTGGCCAACGCCCATAACCTCAAGGTGAAGCTGGCGGCCCGGTTCCCGTCGGTTTCCATCGCCCAGGGAAACGCGGACGGAAAGACGCTCTTCCGCGTGCGGGTGGGCTCGTTCGGTTCGCAGGAGACGGCACGCACGTTCGGCGATTCGGTGCTTGCGAAAAAGGGAATCGCGTTCACGGTAGTGGAAGAATAAGAAGAAAAATCACCACAGAGGCACAGAGGTCACGGGAAATTGAATAATCTGAATCTTTAGCGGCTGTTGAAAAAGTCCTTAAGGAAGCCGCCATGGTTCGACAAGCTCATTACAAACGGCGATTCCGTTTGGATTTCGCAATTCACCCTCTCACCCGACCCTATCGAAGGGTGATGGAGAGTCTTTCAACAACCTGTTTCTCCCGTGTTTTCTCTGCGTTCTCCGTGTCTGCGGTGAAGTTTCAATCAACAATTTGACCCGGACAGGACTATGGAATTCGAAACGGTCATCGGCCTCGAGATTCACGCCGAGCTTCTCACCAAGACGAAAATATTCTGCGGGTGCGCACCGAAGTTCGGCGACGCGGCGAACACGCACGGCTGCCCGGTATGCCTTGGGCTTCCCGGCTCGCTGCCGGTGCTCAATAAAAGCGCCGTCGAAATGGCGATACGCATGGGACTCGCCGTGGGCTGCGCCATTTCGCGCCATTCCATTTTCGCGCGGAAGAACTACTTCTACCCCGATCTGCCGAAGGGTTACCAGATTTCCCAGTACGACAAGCCGCTGTGCATCGGCGGTGCGATTGAAATTGAAACCGAGGGGGCGAAAAGAAACATCCGAATCAACCGCATTCACCTCGAGGAGGACGCGGGGAAGCTGGTTCACGACCGGGACGCGGATTCGCTCTTCGACGTCAACCGCTGCGGTACGCCGCTCATAGAAATCGTCACCGAACCGGATATACGGAGCGGAGAGGAGGCCTATGCCTACCTCACCGCCATCAAGCAGATTCTCGAATACCTGGGCATCTGCGACTGCAACATGGAGGAAGGAAGCCTCCGCTGCGACGCCAACATCTCGATTCGGCCCCGTGGCGAGGCCAAGCTCGGCACCAAGACCGAGCTAAAGAACATGAACACCTTCCGCGGCGTGGAAAAGGCGCTGGCCTATGAGGCCCTCCGCCAGCGCGAGGCAATGCTGTCGGGCGAAAAAATCGTCCAGCAGACGTTCCGCTGGGACCCGGACGCCGGCCGCACCGTTGCCATGCGCACCAAGGAGGAAGCGCACGACTACCGCTACTTCCCCGAGCCCGATCTGCTGCCGCTTGTCGTCGGCGAGGAATGGGTGGAAACAATCAAACGGGAAATGCCCGAACTTCCGGCGCCGAAGCGCGCCAGGTTCGTCTCCGCGTTCGGCGTCACGCCCTACATGGCCGAGGTACTCACGCTGGAGCCCGCGGCGGCGCGTTATTTTGAGGACACGCTGGCGTTCTGCAAGGACGCCAAGCTCGCCGCCAACTGGGTGATGGGAGAAGTGCTCCGAATCGTCAAGGACAAAAAAACCTCGGTCGGCGATTTCCGGGCGAGGATCGCGCCGGCGGCTTTCGGGAGACTGCTGACGCTGGTGTCGACGGGTACGATTTCGGCCAACGCGGCCAAGAAGGTTCTCGATGAGATGGCCGGAACCGGAAAGGACCCTGACGCTATTGTCAAGGAACTGGGCCTGGCCCAGATATCGGATTCGGCCGAACTCTCGAAAATCGTGCAAGACGTCATTGCCGGAAATCCGAAGGAAGCCCAACGGTACCAATCCGGTGAAACGAAGCTCTCCGGGTTCTTCGTGGGGCGAGTGATGAAGGCAACGGGCGGCAAGGGCAATCCCAAGGAGATAAGCAGGATCGTGTCGGAACAGCTTGGCGGAGGCCGGGCATGAGGCTGCTTGCGGCCGCACTTCTTGTCGCTTCAACCGCGTGGCCGGGATATTGCCAGATATCCTTCGGCACGTTCGATTCGCAGCGCCGGGATTCCATCGCCGCCGACAGCGCCAAACGCGCCGCGGACACCCTGTCCCGCGTCGACCTCGGCAAAATCAAGATAGTCAAGAAAAAGATCGATTACGGCAAGTTCGTGGCGCTGGCCATAGGAACCATGGTGTTCGTGGCGCTGTTCATCACCACGGCCCAGTCGTGGAATCCCAGCGGCAGGAACCAGTAGCCGGTTTGGCCGCCGCTCCTTGCCTGCCGCTCTTTCAATAAAGTATCTTTATCGTCCAAGCGTGCGAGAGTAGCTCAGACTGGTAGAGCTCCACCTTGCCAAGGTGGCCGTCGCGGGTTCAAATCCCGTCTCTCGCTCCATTTTTTTTGGGGCGGCATAGCCAAGTGGTAAGGCAGAGGTCTGCAAAACCTTTATTCCCCAGTTCAAGTCTGGGTGCCGCCTCCAATCATTAATCTTCCAAAAGTCGCCCGAATGTCAGTTTTGCCTCGCTCGTGCAGCCATGTATATTAACCGCCGAGTATGAAACAATCGGTTTATATCGAATCAACAGTTATCAGCTATTTGACTGCAAAGCCAAGCAGGGATATTATTGTCGCGGCACATCAACAGATCACACGAGAATGGTGGGAAGCTGTTTTGCCGAGACTGGATCCGTTTGTTTCCCAATTTGTCATCAATGAAATATCAGTCGGCGATACAATGGCATCCAAGGAACGCATCCACGCATCAGCAACTTTTCCTCTTCTGGAAATGAATCCGGATGTTGCCAATCTGGCAACCCGATATTTCAAGGCCATTCAAATTCCAAAAAAGGCAACATCGGATGCTTTTCATTTGGCGATAGCTACATGGCATGGTCTTGACTATGTGGTAAGCTGGAATTGTACGCATATTGCCAGTGGAAGGGTTCGTGCTATTGTTGAACGCATTAATGGCGAATTTGATATGGCCACGCCGGTAATCTGCACGCCAGAAGAACTGATGGAGGTATAGCATGTGGAAAGACCCAATAGTAGAGGAAGTCCGGAAAGCCCGCAAACAAATTGAAAAAGAATTTGGCTCCGATACGGACGCATTCTTGCAGCATATATACGATCAGCAGAAGAAGGTAAAATCGAGGCTGGTTTCTCGTACGCCCAAGAAGCGTTTCACTCGCAAAGTCGCTTAGGGTCGGCTTGGCGAAGGTCTGCAAAACCTTTATTCCCCAGTTCAAGTCTGGGTGCCGCCTCCAGATTATTCTAACTTTTCCCCTCTTTTTCATTTTCTCCCCAAGTACCTCTTACTCATCGCTTTTGAAAAATATGGGGTGAAGAAGTATCTCTTTCGGCCTCGGGGTCTCCGGCACTCTCCTCTTATTGGGCAGCCAGCTTGGTGGTGCTGCAGCATGTCCGAAACTTTGCCGCGGGGACACCGAGAAACGGCAGAGGGAAGGGCGAACCGTCAATTTATTCACTTTGCGTACGAAAAGCCGGACATTCTTTTCCGTCGGCAACTACTCCCGAAAGGCCGAACGGAATGCGGCGCACGACAAATGTCCGATCGATATTGTTTCTTCTGCCGCGCGTTAGGAAGGGCCGGGCGACGGAGCGAGTCACCGCGCCCGGGCACGACGTTAAGCGGCTTTTGTATTGAAGGAACGGCTGTTTCGCGTAAAATCTTACGCGCCTTCTTCGCTTTTGTCAACAGGCGGTTCTTTTCGTATGGAATCGATCACGCCGTTCACGAACTTTCCGGAATCATCGGTACCGTATTGCTTCGCCAGTTCCACGGCCTCGTCGATGACCACCTTGTACGGCACGTCGCCGCCGTACCGCAGCTCGGCCACGGCCATGCGCAGGATGTTGCGGTCTATGGCCGTCATGCGCTTGAGGTCCCAGTTGGCCGCGTGCGAGCTGAGCAGCGCGTCTATCTCGTTCCGGTACAAAAGCGTTTTCTCCACGAGCGCCGCGGCGTACCCATCGGCGCCGTTGCCGCCGTGCTCCTCCGCTATCCCGGCGAGCACCTTGCGGAAGTCGGCGGTGTCGCCTACGTCGCACGCGTACAGCGTCTGGAGCGCAAGTTCGCGGGATTTACGTCTGGAATGCTGCACACCATTACTCCGAAAAAGTCAAGACACACCGCGGAGTCGCAGAGGACGCAGAGAAAAAAGAGCGTAGCGCACGAGGAAAGAAGTCATTATCTCTTCTTAACAATTGATTATTATTTGTCTTCTCCGCGCTTTTTGCGTCTCCGGGGTGAACGTTTTATAATTTCTTAAGCAAATCCGCCATTTCAATCGCCGAGAGCGCCGCGTCCCAGCCACGGTTGCCGCTCTTGGTTCCCGCGCGCTCCACAGCCTGCTCGATGGTGTCGGTGGTGAGCACGCCGAAGATCACCGGGATTTCCAGCTCGAGGCTTATCGCCGCGATTCCCTTGGACACCTCGGCCGCGATGTAGTCGAAATGCGGGGTGCCGCCGCGGATCACCGCGCCCAGGCAGATTACCGCGTCGTACTTTTTCGACTTTGCGAGCTTCTTGGCCACCACCGGGATTTCGAACGCCCCGGGCACCCACACCACCGATATGTTCTCCTGCGAGCCGTTGTGCCGCACGATGCAATCGGTGGCGCCTTCGAGCAGTTTTTTGCCGATAAGTTCGTTGAACCTGCTCACCACCACGGCGAATCGCATTCCGGCCGCGCTGAGCAGTCCTTCCGTCACGGTTGACATTGCGCTCCTCCTTCGAGAAGGTGTCCGAGCTTTTCCTTTTTGGTTGAGAGATACCGGCGGTTCTCCTTGCGGGCGGGTATCTCGATGGGCACGCGCTCGACGATTTCTATTCCGTAGCCCGCGAGCCCCACGATTTTCTTCGGATTGTTGGTCATGAGCCGTATCTTGCGGATGCCGAGGTCGGCGAGAATCTGCGCGCCGATGCCGTAGTCCCTGCGGTCGGCCGGGAACCCGAGTTGTTCGTTTGCCTCCACGGTGTCCAGCCCGTTGTCCTGCAGCGCGTAGGCCCGAATTTTGTTGACCAGCCCTATGCCGCGGCCTTCCTGGCGCAGATACAATATAACCCCGCCCTTCGCGCCTATTTCCTCCATGGACTTCTCGAGCTGGTCCCCGCATTCGCACCGAAGCGACCCGAGTATGTCGCCGGTAAAGCATTCGGAGTGCACGCGGACAAGAACGGGGGTCTCGGGGGAAACCGCGCCCTTCTGCAGCACCACGTGGACGCCGTGGTCGAGCGTGTCCTCGTAGCATTTTATCTCGAACTCGCCGAAGCGGCTGGGCAGCTTGGCCGACGCCGCACACTGCACGAGCCGCTCATGCGCGGTGCGATAACGAATGAGGTCGGCGATGGTGACGATCTTGATGCCGTGCTTTGCCGAGAACTCCCGCAGTTGCGGCATGCGCGCCATGGTGCCGTCGTCGTTCATTATTTCGCAGATCACGCCCGCGGGCGTGAGGCCCGCAAGCCGCGCAATGTCCACCGAAGCCTCGGTCTGGCCGCTGCGCACGAGAACGCCGCCTTCGCGCGCGCGAAGCGGCAGCATGTGGCCGGGCCTCACGAAATCGGAGGGCTTGCTGGCCGGGTCGAGGAGCTTGAGCACCGTGACCGAACGGTCGGACGCCGAAACCCCGGTGGTGGTGCCGTCGCGCGCGTCGACCGTGTCGGTAAACGCGGTCTCGAACCGCGAGGTGTTGCACGACACCATCATGGGGATGCCCAGCTCGTCGAGCCTAGATCCTTCCATTGTGACGCAGACGAGGCCGCGGCCGTACTTTGTCATGAAGTTTATCTTGTCGGGCGTGCAGAGCTGCGCCGCGAACGCCAGGTCGCCCTCGTTCTCGCGATCTTCGTCGTCCACGATGATGACGAAACTGCCGTTTTTGAAGTCCTCGACGGCCGATTCGATGTCCTTGAACTGTTTCAAAATCCCGACCTTTCCAGTGTATCAAGCAACGAGCCCCGGGGCTCTTGGCCCGCCGCGGCCGCCCCGCCCGTTTCGGCGAGCCTGGCGATGTAGCGCGCGAGCACGTCGCACTCCACGTTGACGCGGTCGCCCGGCCGCTTGCGGGCCAAGGCGGTTCTTTGCATGGTAAACGGCACCAGCGACACGGCGAATTCGGTCCCGGCCGCGCGGGTAATCGTGAGGCTTGTTCCGTCGAGCGCCACCGAGCCCTTTTCGGCGCAGAACCGCGCCACGTCCGGCGGCACGCGCACGGTGCGAACCAAGGCTACGCCGTCGCTTTTATCCGAGACTATGGCGCCCACCGCGTCCACGTGGCCCAGTACGAAATGCCCGTCGAGCCTGCCCGAAAGCGCAAGCGCGCGCTCGATGTTTACCACGTCGCCGACGCGCAGGTCGGCCAGGGTGGTGCGCGACAGCGTTTCCCGCACCGCGGTGAAATACAACATGCCTCCGCGCGAGAATTCCACGGTGAGGCACGCGCCGTCCACGCTCACCGAAGCGCCCGGCTCCGCGGAAAACTCCGCCGTCCCGGGCTCCACGCCGATATGTACGGCGGGCCCGCCGGCTGTAACCTCGCGCACCGTTCCGATGGTTTCGATTATTCCCGTGAACACTGCCTATCTCCGCCTCGGCACGCCGGTGATTACCGCGTCCCCGCCGAACGCCGAAATTTCTATTTCGTCAAGGTGCAGGCATCTGGAAAGCCGAAGCGGCCTTGAAAAATCCAGCCCGCTCCTGCCGCCGCCCAGAATTTTGTTACCGTACATCAGGTACACCCTGTTGGCCAGGCCGCTTTCAAGAAACGCCGACGCAAGTCCGCCGCCGCCCTCGACAAGGACGGAAGGGATGTTGTCCCCGGCGGCCATCGCGAGGAACCCGCGCAAACCAGCGTCGCCGGTGCGCCAGAGTTCGATCCCGTTGTCGAGCCTTTGCCGTTCTCCCCGCACCCCGCCGCGCATGACGAGAATACTGCGCGATGCGGCGGCGTTCTTTAAAAAATAACTGTTGGGGGGTACCGATGCCCTTGAAGAAAACACGATACGGGCCGGGTTGCCGCTTTTGCCGTGGCGCACGGTAAGGCGCGGATTGTCTTTTTCCAGCGTGAGCCTGCCCACGGCGACTGCCGCGTGCTTCCTGCGCAAATCGTGGACGAATTTCCTGGAATCGACCGACGTTATCCACCTCGATCCTCCGGCGGCGTCGGTTATCCGCCCATCAAGCGTCATGGCGAGCTTTACGCTCACCCACGGGCGGCGACGCGTTATCCAGAAGAAAAAATCCTCGTTGAGCCGCTCGGCTTCGCGGGCGCACAATCCGGTGCGGACCTCGATTCCCGCTTTTCTGAGCGTGGAAAAGCCCTTGCCTTCGACGAGCCGGTTGGGATCGCCGACCGACGCGAAAACGGTACGTATCCCCGCCTCTATGATGGCGTCGGTGCAGGGGGACGTCTTTCCGAAATGGCGACAGGGTTCGAGGGTCACGTACATCGCGGCGCCGCGCGCCTTTTCGCCCGCGTCCGCCAGGGCATTGCGTTCAGCGTGCGGCCCACCCGCCGGGGAGGTGGCACCCTTTCCCACAATCTTCCCGCGATTAACAACGACCGCCCCCACCGCCGGATTCGGAAACGTGGTACCCTTTGCCGCGTCGGCAAGGGCAAGCGCCAGTTTCATGAAACCGATGTCACGCTCCGTCCAGGAATTTTTCGCGCCCATCGTTTCTTTTCTCCGGAGAGGTCGTGGAAGTCGCGCCTTTGCAACCGGTAAAATAGCTCATGCTTGACCTGTGCTCCAACACCGGAAAACGGGCGTAAAACGGTCTACACGACTTATTTTGAGTTCATGGCAAGCATCAGGACGCCCGAGGAACTGCTCAACCATCTTGCAGCGCGCGGCGACACCACCGCGTTCGCCACGCTTTCGGCCTCCCAGGCCCGGGCGGCCTACGTCGCCCTGCGCCGCAAAGGAAAAAACCACGCCGATGCAATGGCCGTTCTCGTGCCATCTTTCAAAAAAATCCAGTCATCCTACAAAACGAAACCTCGCGACGTTCCCTTCGACGACTGGTTCGGCACACAGTTAAGGCGGCGTCTGCCGGACGGCCTCTCCGTCGAAACCGGCGCCACGGCGGCTCCCGGGGAACTTTCCGGCGATGACCTCGCCGACTTTGAAAGGCAGTTGCGGCTCACGCTTCTGCGCAACCGGGACAGGGCAAAGGCCGGCGGCTGCACCTCGGTTCACGGGAAACCTTTGTTTTTTTCAAACGCAAGATCGTTCCTCGGGGCTGCGGCGGCCGCGGCCTTCCTGTTTGCGGCGGCCGCGGCTGGGCTGTACCTGTGGCTCAGCCTTACGCATGTCGCCA
>JGI20214J51088_10000089_pt1 | contig 59675 bp, 53 predicted proteins | sample WetSurMetagenome_FD_51088 | JGI IMG/M metagenome (IMG submission 51088) | reverse complement strand
GGCACGATATCTCACGGGAGAAGAGTGGCAAAAGCATTCCTCCAAACATAACGGGTATCATTGAAAAGGCATCGAAGAGCCTGAATGACTGGGCATAAGTCCCTGCCTGCAACCGCCCGTCGGGAAGCAATCGCTCGATCATAACACTATCCATTCTCCAGTAAAGCGTCATGAAAAGAGCAACAAGAGCATATGGTATCCCTGCCTTTATTATGGAAGACATCACGCTAAGATCAATCCTCATATCCTTTACATGCCCCATACGTATGACAATGAAGAAAGATATCATCATAACAATAACATATGAGAAAGTCTGCACGTATACAAACCATTCTATTCTGAAAGGTGTTGATGCAAAGCCTCCCCAGAGGAGAAGTGAACAAAGGATTATCATTATAAATCTTTCCGATACTGAAAGTAAACTATCAAGAAAAAAATGCTGTAACCCGCTGATATTTGATCTTAACCAGATAGTTATTGAGGCAATTATCTGGTTTAACATCAGCACCAGAAGGAGAAGTATCTGTTTATCAGAATAATGCATCAACAGAGCCGCCAATAGCGTAATAATGAAATAGATTGCCGAAGCGACAAGACGAATTACCAGAATATTGCTGAAGTAACTTTTAATTAATGCCGGATTGGTTGAGACTGACCTGTTGTTAAAACCAGCAATACCAAGATCAAGCAGCAGGGTGAAAAGTACTGAGAAACTGAAAAGAGAAAAGTAAAACCCATACTCTTCCTCCCCAGCCAGATTCTGCACCGAACGGTCTATCCCCAGTACCCAGAAGGCTTTCACCAAAATGCTGATAGTGATCAGGAACAGAATATTGAGTACAAATTTACGTTTCAACAGGCGTCTCTTTCCGTTATGGGTTATTAATGCAACAAATTAACAAATTAATCACCAACTTTGTAACTGAAAACGGAAAGAGTAAATGAAAATTGCAATTGGAGCCAGGACTTTGTCTGAGCAGCCGCGCGACGGCATTGCATGGTTTACTTTTGAGTTCATTAACAGGATGGTCCGCAATCATCCGGAGCATACCTTTTACCTCATTTCAGACAAAAGATATGAAAAGCCTCCTGTTGCCTGCCACAATGCAGAGTTTGTACATCTTGCTCCAAGAAACAGGCATCCGGTTGTTACGTTGTTCTGGCATCAGATGCTTCTTAAGCATCTCCTGAACCGGCTTGAAGCTGACATATTCATCGGACCTGACGGGGTCATACCACTAAGGTGCAGGATCCCATGCATATCAGTGATTCATGATCTGAATCATGTTCATCGCCCGGGTGACATTCCCTTCTTCACAAGGTTATTCTACAGGTACTTCTTCCCTCTTTATGCAAAGGCCGCAACCCGCATTGCAACTGTATCGAGGTACTCTGCCGGTGATATATCAGCTGTTTATGGCATCAGGCCTGATAAGATTGACGTTATATATAATGGGGTCTCCGGAATGTTCTTCCCCATCTCTGAAGCTGAGGCCGATGAATACAGGAAGACGCTCACCGGGGGCAAACCCTATTTTGTCTTTGTTAGCAATTTCTCGCCAAGAAAGAATGTTGTCTCGCTTGTTAAGGCGTTTGATCTGTTCCGCCGTGAGAGCGGTTTGGATTACGATCTGGTCCTTGCCGGAGGACGATTATATCTCAATGATCAGCTTGACAGGGCAGTGAATGAGTCACCCTATAAAGATTGCATTGTTTTCGCCGGGAGGATGAGCCATGAGGAGCTCAGGAAGATATACGGGGCTGCTGCTGGGTTTGTTTTTGTTCCGTGGTTTGAGGGGTTTGGCATACCGGTTATTGAGGCGATGAGGTGTGGTACGCCATGTATTATATCAGATAATTCGTCGTTACCTGAAGTAAGTGGTGGCGCAGCGCTCTGTGTCAATGCCGCTGACGTGGGTGCTATTGCCGGAGCCATGGACAGGCTGGCACGCGATCCGGCCCTGTGTCATACACTGAGAAACAAAGGCATTAAAAACTCCCTCCGCTTTTCATGGGATGACACTGCCGAACAGATGTACAACTGTATCCTAAAAGCACTTAATCAAAATGCTTATACAATATTTTGACCCGTTTCTGCTTGAAGCCGGTTGCGATGAGGCGGGCCGAGGATGTCTGGCCGGCCCCGTATTCGCTGCAGCAGTGATACTACCTAAAGACTATATAAATCACAGACTAAACGACTCCAAAAAGCTTTCTGCCAAAACACGCAATGCACTTCGTGAAGAGATAGTAAAAGATGCCATTGCCTGGGCCGTTGCCTCATGCAGCAACACTGAGATAGACGAAATGAATATACTCAGAGCCTCCATAACAGCCATGCACCGCGCTGTGGAACAGCTTATAACGCAGCCGCAGCTGCTTCTGATTGATGGCAACAGATTTGTGCCATACAAAAATATCCCCCATAAAACAATTATCCGTGGCGATGCAACTTACATGTCAATTGCTGCAGCCTCCGTTCTGGCGAAGACCGCCAGAGACGAAATGATGGAGGAGCTTCACATCCAGTATCCCTCCTACGGATGGAATAAAAACAAAGGCTATCCAACCAAAATACACCGTCAGGGAATAGTTGAGCATGGCATCACACCTTATCACCGTCTCTCCTTCAACCTCCTTGAAACTCAGACAGAAATCGAATTCTTATAAAAAGTTAAAACACTTTTTTTAATTTCTCTTTTTGATATCTTTGACCACTTCAACCAGATACACTAATTATTTATTTTATGAGAAAATCATTTATCGTTCTACTTTCCCTTCTCTCCATACTGAGCGTTAAAGTAAAGGCTGATGAGGGTATGTGGCTATTACCTCTCATTGACAAGCTCAATATTGGTACAATGACCGAAATGGGTCTTAAACTCTCAGCTGAGGATATCTACAGCATTAATAAAGCATGCCTCAAAGATGCGGTTGTTATTTTTGGAGGCGGATGTACCGGTGAGATTGTCTCTCCCGAAGGGCTTCTTCTTACCAACCACCACTGCGGCTATGGTCAGATTCAGAGTCACAGCTCTGTTGATCACGATTATCTGTCAGACGGATTCTGGGCAAAGACACGCGAAGAAGAATTACCTAATCCGGGCCTTAGCGTCTTGTTCCTTGCAAAGATCGAAGATGTCACAGCCAGGGTACTCAGTAACGTAACCCCCTCAATGAGTGAGCAGCAACGTGCCGAGGCAATCAACAGCATGAGATCAAAAATAGTTGCAGAAACAATCAAAGACTCAAAAAGTAAAGCAACAGTAACATCTTTTTACGGCGGAAACTATTTCTACCTGCTTGTTTACGATGTTTACAGCGATGTCCGCCTTGTGGGTGCTCCTCCGAGCTCAATGGGTAAGTATGGCAATGACGCTGATAACTGGATGTGGCCCCGTCATACATGCGACTTCAGCATGTTCAGGGTATACATGAGCCCGGACGGCAAACCAGCCGAATATTCAGCAGACAATGTGCCTCTTAAGCCAAAACACTTCCTCCCTGTATCTATTAAAAACCTTCATAAGGACGACTTCACAATGGTTATGGGATACCCCGGCACCACAACACGCTATATGACCTCCTATGAGGTTGATGAAACCATGAATATTACAAATAAAAACAGGATTAAGATTCGTGGCGAGAAACAGGATATATGGCTTAAAGACATGCAATCAGGCGAGAAAATAAATATCCAGTATGCTGCCAAGTACTCGTCATCTTCAAACTACTGGAAGTTTTCAATTGGACAGAACCAGGGTCTTGTCAGACTTCATTCGGCTGATAAAAAAGCTGCCTTTGAAGCTGAATTTACAAAATGGGTTAATGCCGATACTTCCAGGGTAAGAAAATACGGCACTGCACTTAGCCTTATTGAAAATGCTGTAAAGTCAAGGGCAGAATTGCTTAATGCACAACAATATTATAACGAATGCTTCAGGGGTGGCTGCGAATTGATTGCTTTCACAAATCAGTTTACTGCTCTTGAGGATGCCCTTAAAGATGGCAACACTGACAAAACAAAAGAACTGGCCGACAGGATCATGAAAAGCTCGGAAACGTTTTATAAAAACTATAACTATCCAACCGACATCAAAACAACAAAGGCTATGTTTAAGCTTTTCAGGAACGACATTGATCCTAAGTTTTATCCTGATGTGTTTAATGTTATAGATAAAAAATTCAAAGGTGATATTGACAAATACGTTGATGATATGTTTGCAAAATCAGCTTTTGTATCCCCTGAGAAACTACAGGCTTTTCTTGCAAACCCCAGCCTCAGCAAACTTCGCAAGGATCCTGTTTATGTTGCAGCATTGTCAATTTCAAAAAACACTTCTGACCTCTATTCAAAAATTGCAGCTTACAATGAAAACCTCGCAAAAGGACAGCGTTTGTATATAGCCGGCATAATGGAATATGCCCCTGACAAAATTCTCTATCCCGATGCCAACTTCACAATGAGGCTCACCTATGGAAAGATTCAGGATTACTATCCATATGATGCTGTACATTATAACTGGTATACCACCATGGATGGAGTGCTTCAGAAGTATAAGCCGGGTGACTACGACTTTGACCTTCCACAAAGACTTATTGACCTCTACAATAAGAAGGATTTTGGACGATATGCCTCACCAGATGGTTATATGCCTACCTGTTTCATAACAAACAACGATATCACCGGTGGTAACTCGGGCAGCCCTGTTATCAATGGTAATGGTGAACTCATAGGACTTGCCTTTGACGGCAACTGGGAAGCCATGACAGGTAATATTGCTTTTGAGACCGATCTTCAGAGATGCATCTGTGTTGACATAAGATACGTTCTCTGGGTAATAGATATCTATGCCGGCGCCGGCAACCTTGTCAAAGAAATGGATATCAGACAATAACATATTCCGTATAATAATATGTCGTAGAGCCGTTGCATGCAACGGCTCTACATGTTTAATCCATTTTCTTTCAGGAGCCGTTGCATGCAACGACTCTACGACTTTATAATATTGTATCTTTGCAAAAAATTCAGATATGCACTTAAGTCTTCATGAGATCATTGCATCATTCAGCTTTCGTGAGATCATTGCATCTTTTATGGTACTCTTTGCCATTATTGATATAACAGGTTCCATACCTATTATACTCAATATTAAAGCACGTACAGGCAGTGTAGATGCAGGCCAGGCTACCTTTGTCTCTCTTGCAATATTCCTTGCCTTCCTTATCTTCGGAGAAGACCTCCTCAGAATTTTCGGCATAGATTCAAACTCATTTGCCATAGCAGGTGCTTTTATTATTTTTCTTCTCGGGATGGAGATGGTCCTCGGCGCTGAGTTTTTTAAACATGACGCACCGGGTGGCGGAACAATAGTCCCAATCGCTTTCCCTCTTATTGCGGGAGCCGGATCAATTACCACAATACTTTCTCTCAGAGCAGAATACCAGCCTGTGAACATACTCATTGCACTGCTTCTGAATATGGTGGTTGTCTACATCGTGCTTCGTATGACCTCAACTTTTGAACGCATGCTGGGCGCGGCAGGCCTCCACATTCTGAAGAAGTTTTTCGGGATCATCCTAATTGCTATTGCTGTGAGACTGTTTCTCCATAATACCGGCATCACTCTTCCACATGCCCGTTGAAATAACTATATATACCGACGGCGCCTGCAGTGGTAACCCCGGTCCCGGAGGATATGGCATTGTCCTTATCTCAGGATCACACCGACTTGAAAAATCAGCCGGATACAGGCTCACAACAAACAACCGCATGGAACTGCTGGCAGCTATTGTAGCACTGGAGTCTCTTAAATTTCAGGGCTCAGTTGTAAAACTTTACACCGACTCAAAATACCTTGTCGATGCAGTGAACAAAGAATGGCTCTTCACCTGGGAAAAGAAAGGCTTTGCTAAAAAGAAGAACCCCGACCTGTGGATACGCTTCCTGCAGGTATACCGCAAACACAGGGTTACATTCATATGGATAAAAGGACATAACGAGAACCCTGAAAATGAAAGGTGTGACAGGCTCGCTGTGGAAGCATACAAGAAACCAGGGCTGCCGGAAGATGAAGGATACTCACCTGATGCAAAGTAAAAGGCAAAATCAAAATTTTGACTTTTTAAAAAAAATACCATATTTGTATCTGTAATCTTAATAATGATGAAAGATCTGCATATTCTATCAACTCACAATACACCGGAAATACTGTTTTCAACTTCAAAGAACCTGTTCGTAATTGAAGGTAAATCAGCTCCTGAGGATGTAAGAAGCCTCTATTATCCTGTTGTTGAATGGATAACATTACTGACCGATGAAACAATTAAAGACAATCCTTACACCACGGCTCAACCTCTTACATTCAAAATAAACCTTACATATTTCAACTCTTCATCTGCAAAGTTTTTGTTTGACATATTTACCCGCCTGAAAGAGATAAAAGATCACAATATACCGGTTGTCGTTGAATGGTATTATGAAGAGGAAGATACTGACATGCTTGAAGCTGGCGAAGATCTCGCCGCCACTACCGGGAACGAATTTATTTTTATCTCCAAACCGTCATAATCAATGAACGGTCCTTCTGAACTTTATTCACTTCTGGAATCACTGAACATCAGCTTCCGCTACCTCGAACACCCACCCGTACCCACAGTTGAAGAGGCAATGAAGTACTGGGCTGGTATTGAATCAGGCCACTGTAAAAACATTTTCCTGAGAAACCATAAGGGAGACAGACATTACCTCGTTTTACTTTACTACAACTCACAACTTAAAATACACGACCTTGAGCATAAACTAAAACAGGGTAAACTTTCTTTTGCTTCAGACAAAAGACTGATGCAATATCTTGGTTTAACCCCCGGCTCAGTGTCTCCCTTCGGACTTATAAACGACACCACCCGTCACGTGCACCTCTTTATTGACAGGAACCTGCTTAACTTTAAAAAACTCTCTTTTCACCCCAACATAAACACCGCATCACTAATTGTCGATACAAATGACTTCCTTAAATTCCTGGAACACTGCGGTAATACCTACGAATTCATTGACCTGGTTGACAATTGACAATTAACAATTAACAATTAGTAATAAGTGATTGATAATTAGTTGATTAATCTATATTTCAGGTTATAATAAAGGGTAAAGATGTCCTTTCCGGGTCTTAGTATACAAAGGAAGGAGGACTAATAATAATTGTTAAAAATCCTTACTAACATTTAAAAAAACGGCCTTTGCTGCAACACTTTTTTATCTTGTTCGTCTTTACAATGCCATGAATTAAAAATGGGACCTGACATGAAGAGAACGATACTTATTTGCAGCGCTCTGATTTTTTGTGTGATGGGACAGGCTCAGACTTCTCTCGACAAAAAGAGCTATAATGTAACACTTACAAAAACTCCGCCTGTAATAGATGGTGTAATTAATGATGATGAATGGGCACAGGGGGAATGGGGGAGCGACTTCATCCAGTTTCAGCCTAACGACGGGAAACCGGCTACCCAGAAAACGGAGTTTAAAGTCCTCCTCGACGAGAATAATGTTTATGTTGCTATCAAGGCATACGATACTGCCCCTGACAGCATATCAAGGTTTGTGACGCGACGTGATAATCTTGATGGAGACTGGGCAGGTATTGCCTTTGACTCATATCATGATCTGAGGACCGCTTTCTGCTTCTTTGTAAATGCTGCCGGAACCAAGTTTGATGAGATAATCTCTGACGACGGTAATTCTGAGGATGCAACCTGGGACGCCATCTGGTTTGCAAAAACAGCCATGCAGCCCTGGGGCTATAGTGTAGAGATGCGTATCCCGCTGACCCAGCTCCGGTTTCGTATTTCAGAAGGCGGAACATGGGGTCTGATCTCGGTAAGGTTTCTTTACCGTAAGCAGGAACAGTCGTTCTGGACTTATATTCCGCGCAACTCTGCCGGTTTAATACATATGTTTGGAAATGCCACGGGATTTGAAGGCATAACGCCTAAAAAACAGGCCGACATAACTCCTTTTACAGTTGCAAGCTTTGAACATAGTGAAAAGGAAGACGGAAATCCTTTTGCCACAGGAAAGAAATATTATCTGAACGGCGGCGTGGATGGCAAATTCGGGGTAACAAACAACATGACACTCGACCTCACTATAAACCCTGACTTCGGACAGGTGGAGGCTGACCCTTCTGAAGTAAACCTGAGTGCCTTTGAGACTTTCTTTTCAGAAAAGAGACCTTTCTTCGTTGAGGGGAAAAATATTACAAGCTTCTCGGTAGGTGTGGGCGACGGCGATCTTGGTAACGACAATCTCTTTTACACAAGGAGGATAGGAAGAAGGCCCCATCTTGATGCAGATCTTCATGACAATGAGTATGCAAAAATGCCTAAAGCAACAGCAATCCTCGGGGCTACAAAACTGACAGGAAAAACGGCCGACGGTCTCTCAATCGGAGTTATTGACGCTGTAACTTCTGAAGAAAAAGCTAAAATTGACTCCCTCGGACATCGCTCATACCAGTCAGTAGAGCCAGTCTCCAACTACTTCGTGTCAAGAATACGAAAAGACCTTAATAAAGGAAATACCCTTATTGGCGCCGGATATACCAATACACACAGGTTCTTTGATGGTACAGGGATCAATAGCCTTGTAACATCAGCAAACACAGGAGGGTTGGATTTTACACAGTATTTCCATGATAAAAACTGGTTCATATCTGCAAACGCCGCATTCAGCGTGCTCTCAGGAAGCGCCGAATCTATTGAGAACATTCAGACATCGTCTGTACACTACTATCAGAGGCCTGACGCACGATATGTAAAACTCGATACCACACGCACATCTCTCTTCGGGCATGGCGGGAATGTCCAGTTTGGAAAAACCGGTGGCAAATGGAAATTTGTCCTTTTCGGACTCTGGAAATCACCCGGGTTTGACCTTAATGATGTCGGCTACCTCCGCAGGGCAGACGCCCTTCAGTTGATAGCCTGGTCATCCTATATGTTTAACAAACAGTTCAGCATATTCCGGGAGATAAGAATTAACTCCAACTACTGGAACGAATGGGACTGGGGTGGAACATATCTGGATATGGGTGGTAATATAAGCGTGTCGGCAAAGTTCACAAATTTATGGTATTTAGGCATCGGCAGTAATCTGGGCAGCACTGAAATGTCAAACACAATGTTACGCGGGGGACCATCAATGAAGAATGCCCCATCGGCTAATTACTGGATATATGCCAATACCAACGAGTCAAGAAAGATATACTTCGAAGTCAATTATTATGTTACAAAAGGTTTTGACGATGCTTATAAATATTATGGCGCAGACCTAAAAGCTATTTTTAAGCCCGGAAGAGCCTTCTCGCTTACTCTTGCACCATCGTTTTCAAAAAGCTACAATCAGACGCAATATATAACAGAAACGAGCATGGGTACCAGCCCGCGGTATATTCTTGCAACACTTGATGAGAATATTGCCATGATGTCTGTACGACTTAGCTATAACATTACCCCTGAACTCACTCTTCAGTACTGGGGACAGCCCTTCCTTGCCACAATTAACTACAAAGATTATAAAATGGTTACTGATCCGCATGCCGATAAGATCAAAGACAGGTTTCAAACCTTCACCAATAGCCAGATATCATACAATGCAACAGATGACTATTTCAATATAGATGAAAATACTGACGGTTTAACAGACTACGGTTTTTCAGATCCCAGATGCAACTATGATCAGTTCCTTTCAAATTTCGTCGTGAGATGGGAATACAGACCGGGATCAACAATATATCTTGTATGGTCACAAACAAGAGACTACTATGACCCTGAGGCAGAAAAGTCAGTGCCTAATAACTTCAATAACCTCTTCTCCCAAAATACCCCTGACGACATTTTCCTGGTTAAATTCACTTACCGGTTTGGACTGAGATAAAGACACTTATTTTTAACTTGTTAAACGGTGTGAAACAAAAATTTTTTCACACCGTTTTTTAGTTTTACATACACTTTGATATGATAATATAATAAATATCTTTGTGTTGATTCTGCAATCCGTACACTAACTGTTTAGTCAAACTCACAATGAAAAGCATTTTTGCAATATTCATTTTTGCGTTGATGCTACCATTATGTTTATCAGGAAGAGATTATGAGAAAAGAACCTACATTGCCATGCCCGTTCAGACCCCCCCTGCTATTGATGGTGTGATTGAAGAAGCCGAATGGAGCACAGGCATCTGGTCAGGAAACTTCATGCAATATAATCCCCTGGAAGGAGATACTCCTGGTCAGAATACAGAATTTACTGTCGTCTATGATGATAACAATATCTATGTTGCTATCAAAGCTTATGATACTGCAGCAGACAGCATTGTTAACCGAATTACAGGAAGGGACGATATCGATGGGGATGAAGTGGGGATAATTTTTGATTCATATCATGATCTGAAGACAGGGTTTTGCTTTTTTGTAAGCTCTTCCGGAGTAAAGCACGACTTCATCTCAGTTGATGACGGTATGGAAGATGATGACACCTGGGATCCTGTATGGAATGTCAAAACACGTATCTGCCCGTGGGGTTGGAGTGCAGAGTTTTGTATCCCCCTGGCACAGCTGCGATTCTCAAAAAAAGATGAACAGACATGGGGTCTGGAGGTTGAAAGAGAGATATACAGACTTAATGAAACTGATATGTGGCAAATGATGCCACGTAATGCATCAGGTTATGCACACCTCCTGGGAAACATGGAAGGCATTAAAGGAATAAAGCCGCGGAAACAGCTTGATCTCATACCTTATGGGGTTGCAAAAGCTGAAACATATGAAGGAGAAAGAGGCAATCCATGGTATGATGGCTCTGATATAAAAGTAAATGCAGGCCTTGATGCAAAAATCGGCCTCACAAACAATACAATCCTAAGCATGACAGTCAATCCCGATTTCGGCCAGGTTGAGGCCGACCCTTCTGAAGTAAACCTTACCGCCTTTGAGACTTTCTTTGCCGAAAAAAGGCCCTTCTTTGTTGAAAGCAACAATATAACCAGTTTTAACCTTGGTTTGGGTAGCGGAAGCATTGGGAACGACAATCTCTTTTATTCGCGCAGGATAGGCCGCACTCCACGTATTTCTCCCTCACTTAACCCCGGTGAGGTGAGTTTCACTCCCTTCACTACACCTATACTGGGAGCAGTAAAAGTAACGTCAAAGTCAGGAGGAGGATTATCAGTGGGTCTCCTTGATGGACTGACGGCACAGGTAAATGCAAATATCATTGACACAGTGACAAAAATAAAACGCCATACTGTTGCCGAACCAATGACAAATTACACTGTCGGTAGAGTACAGAATGATTTCAACGGGGGCAAAACAGTCATTGGAGGAATGCTCACAAATACCACACGATTCCTTGACAGCAACACTGAAAACTATCTTAACCACACGGCAACCACAGGAGGAATAGATTTTACACAGTATTTTGGGAAAATGAACTGGATCGTAAGAATCCGTTCAGCCTTTAGTAATATTACCGGCTCAGCAACTGCCATCTCCAGTACACAACTCTCAACAGTACATAATTTTGCACGTCCCGGCGCTGATTATCTTACCTATGACCCTGACAGAACTTCACTGACCGGTACCGGCGGAAGTCTTATGGCCGGGAAACTAGGAGGAAACCTCCAGACATTGTACATGGCAACATGGAAGTCGCCGCAGCTTGAGCTTAACGATATTGGCTACATGCAAATGGCCGACAGGTACCTGGGAATTATCATTCTGAACTATAATATATTCGAGCCTCATGGTATCTTTCTGCGTAATGGTATTGCCGTTAATCTTATGCATGTTCTCGACTTTGGAAAGACCCTTCAACAGCTATCAGAAAGCATCCAGTGGGATGCTCATTATAAAAACCAGTGGGAATCAACTATCAATGTGCAGTTATCAGGGAACAGAACAACAAACTCATTATTAAGAGGCGGACCCTCTATCATACTCCCCGGCTATTTATACTTTTCGGCAGGAGGTGAAACAAACAGCAGGGAAAAATTCTTTGCTGCTGTAAACGGAACATATAAAATGGGCCTCCGGAACCGGTCTGAAGAATCAAAGATTCTGGAGCTTGAACTGAATTACAGACCGTCATCATCGCTTTCTTTCAGCGCCGAACCATCAGTCGATTTTGAACACAATGAATTGCAGTATGTCACACGCGAATATACAAACAGCTCAGTTCCGGAGCCAAGATATATACTGGCAACAATAGATCAGAAAACGCTTTCGGTTTCAATAAGGGCTGAGTATAATATTACTCCGGAGCTCTCAGTCCAGTATTGGGGGCAACCATTTATATGTACAGGCCGGTACTATGATTTTAAGACCGCTGAAAACACTCTTTCAGACAATTATTCTGACAGGTTTCATACTTTCTCCGTTAAAGAGACATTATCATCGGCAGGTGAGCTTTATTTTAACTCTTCTGCACAAATCTATTCTGTCTACCAAAACCCCTCTGTCCCTTCAGAAGAAAGCTATTCCTTTTACAGTCCCGACTTTTCAATAAGTGAATTTCTCAGCAACCTTGTAATAAAATGGGAATACAGGCCAGGGTCAACGGCATACCTTGTCTGGTCCCAGACACGCGATTATATTACATCTGACTCATCTTTTAATCCTGATCAGCAATTCTCTGATCTCTTTTCGAAGAATAAACCCTACAATGTCTTCCTGGTAAAACTCTCATACAGATTCGGCCTGCACTAAAAACCATTTTTATAACCCGGTTCCGGCAAACTTCAGGATGAACCTCATCCTCATCAAAGTATAAAACTGTATATTCTTGCAGATATAAGATAGCATTCTTTGTCTTCAAATGTTAAATGTTAATATTTGTTAACGTTTGGCATCTTTTTTGAAATTATCAGGTAAGAGGCGCCTCTTCNAATATAAGTGAAAGCAGATTGCAAGCTGCCGTAACAAACTGTAAAACTAAAAAATCAAGAACATGAAGAGGAAAAACGAAAGAGTCCCCGGATTTGACGAGGTCATCTTCAGAGACCGCAACAAAGAATACGGAGCATTTGAACTCCGCAAGAGCTACAACCGGACACTGGGCATCTCTCTGCTGGGCGGACTGGCGCTGGTAGCTATTCTGGTATTACTCCCGTCACTTGCATTTCCTAAAAAGGCAGATGGTAAAAAATATACAGTGATAACCACGGTTCAGTCTGATGGAATTGCTGATGCGGCTCTTCGTGCTCTTCAGGAAGAGAAGAAACCGGCAGCTGAAACCATTGACCCCAAACGGTTTCTTACCCCGGAAGTGGTATCAAATGGTGAAGATATTTCAAACAATATCCTTACCACTGAGGAAGCCCTTGAAAATCCCCCAAATGGTGATGTTAATGAAATCGGCTCCGAAGTAATTGATGACACTCCGGTATTACCCCCTGAACCTCCGGCCCCATTTATACGTGTTGAGCAGATGCCTGAATTTCCCGGAGGTGAAGCTGCCCTTCTCAGATTTATATCTGACAATCTTGTATACCCATCGGAAGCAATAGAAAACCACCTTCAGGGTAAGGTAATAATAAGGTTTGTGGTTACAGCATCAGGGTCTGTTGAAAGGGTTACAGTGTTGGCAAGTCAGGGTACCGGACTTGACCTCTCGGTTCTTGAAAAAGAGGCTTTGAGAGTAGTAGGTATGCTCCCTGCCTTTGAACCCGGCAAACAGGGCGGGGTTCCCGTACCGGTCTACTTTACCGTTCCTGTAACATTCAAAATAAACTAATATTCCCGCTTCCTTCTGTCTGCAGAGATGACGGCGCTGAGCCGTCATTTCTGTTTTAGATAAAGTTTTTATCAAGGAACTTCTGGAAATTGTCTTTATACTGATCAGTTACAGCAATACGTACCTCACCGTAAACAATATGGTTGCGCTCAACAATCTTTACAGTATCGAGGTTAACTATAAAAGAACGGTGTACACGCATAAATTTCTCAGGGGGTAGCTTGGCCTCAAGTCCTTTAAGAGTAGACAATGACAGTACTGGCTTCTTCTCTCCCTGAAGGTATACCTTCACATAATCCTTTAAGCCTTCAATGTAATGTATCTCGTCAAAGTTTATGCGACGTAATTTGTAATCAGATTTGAGGAATAAGAAATTGTTCCTTACCTCAAGAGACGGGAGTTCCTGCTTCTCAAGCTCTATCATCTTCTGTGCCTTTCGGGCCGCCTTCAAAAACTCGGCATAGCTGAAAGGTTTAAGCAGATAGTCAACTGCATCAAGCCTGAAGCCCTCCAATGCATATTTTTCATATGCCGTGGTAAAAATGAGTTTGGGTTTTGAACCGATAACCCTTGCCAGTTCAGTCCCCGTTATATCCGGCATCTGAATGTCAAGGAAGATAAGATCCGTTTCGTTTGACGAGATGTATTCGATGGCTTCAAGAGGGTTATCAAATACACCTGCAAGGTTAAGGAATGGTGTCTTTTCAACATAACCCTTTATAAGCTGAAGAGCCAATGGCTCATCATCAATGGCTACAGTCCGTATCATACATTTGTAGCTTTTGTTGTGTCAAGTTTTAAAGTAACGGAGTACACCGACTCCTTTTCTTCGATACTAAGATCGTAATTATCACCGAATAAAAGAGTAAGCCTCTTCCGTACGTTTTCAAGACCTATACCTGACTCAACACCGGGTGCGTCACCTGAATGACCTTTTGCCACACTGTTCTGTACAATGAATGTTATAACGCTTCCCTCAGCAACAAGGGAAATATTGATAAATGATTTCCCCTGATAGCTTACTCCATGCTTAAAAGCATTTTCGATAAAGCTAATAAACAACAGTGGCGGTATATCAACGTCGTCAAAATGTTCCGGGAAATCCACGGTAAGTGTCACCCTGTTGCTTAAACGCAGCTTCATCAGATCAATGTAATTCTTCATGAACTCAATCTCACTCTTAAGCCTGGTGTTACCATGCTCCGAATCATAAAGCATATACCTCATCATTTTTGAAAGGTTAAGCACCGAGGCCTGGGCATCTTCCTTATTGATCTCAATGAGCGAATAAATGTTATTAAGAGTGTTAAAGAAGAAGTGAGGGCTCACCTGGTTTTTCAACATTGACAGCTCTGAATTAAGCTTTGCCTGCTCCAGCTCCTTGATCTCTTTTTCTCTCTCTCGTGATGCTTCACCATACCTTAGGCCAAGAGCAAATCCTGATACCAGGATAGAGGTGATATAAAAGTTATATATTGCAAACCTTCCGAATTTCGGACCGTTTTTGTGGTCCTTCCTCTCCTCAACCTGCTCCCTGTTAAAATTTTTCTTCTCTTCAACAGTCGGAGGAAAGAATTGCCTGAAGCCTTCCCTTGAAATAAACTGCATCAATATCAAAAAAGCTATTGCAGTTGAAAAATACCATAGCCCCCGCCGGCGGCCAAGCAGCTTTGGAATCAGCCACAGGTAATTGACGTAAAATATTATTGCTGAAACAGCTGTGTTATAGAAGATAATCATCATTGATCTTGTGTCAAGAAATGAATCTCCTATAATAAGTATTTGCGGTAGGATGAATAATATGATCCATCCCATTATATGAAGCAATACCGGGAGTCCCTTCCACTCCGAATTTGATTTTTCTCTGTTTTTCATTGTTTAGCTGAACCTTTTATTATAAACGTACTAAAAATCTATGAGACTCCCGGCCTGCTTGTGCTATTCATATCTGAGGGCATCTATCGGGTCAAGCTCCGATGCTTTTCTCGCAGGATACCAGCCAAAGAATATGCCTATGACAGCACAGACACCAAATGCCAGTATCACTGATTCAGGCATAACTATAAGAGGCCAGGAAAGTATTGAAGCTACAATTTTTGAGGCAACAATCCCTGTTATTATACCAATGATTCCGCCTATTACACTTAAAAGCATTGCCTCAATAAGGAACTGCCACAGTACATCGGCGCTGCGTCCACCGATAGACATCCTGAGTCCAATCTCCCTGGTCCTCTCTGTAACTGATACATACATGATATTCATAATCCCTATACCACCAATAAGAAGAGAGATAACCGCAATTGATCCAAGGAGGATTGTCAGCACATTTGTTATTGATGTCATAGTTGTGGCAAGCTCCTCCTGGCTTCGTATCTGAAAATCATTATCCTGATTTTCACGCAGTTTATGAGCAGAACGTAGTGTGGCTGTAACCTGGTCTTCTGCTGCCTGTGATACTTCGGCACTGTTAGCCGACATTATTATGCTCTGTATATATGTCTGTGCAAGTATTCTTTTCTGCACTGTGGTATATGGTGCAATGATGATATTATCCTGATCATCGCCGAAGCTGTTTTGTCCCTTTTCCTTCAGTACCCCAATTACCTTGAAAGGCACATTTTTAAATCTTATTGATTCTCCTGTAGGATCAACACCTTCGCCAAACAGGTTATCAGCTACGGTGCGGCCTAAAAGGCATACTTTTGCAGATCCCTTTGCTTCCCTGTCTGTAAAGTTACGACCGCTTGAAACAGTCCACATTTTTATAGAGAGGTAATTTTCATTCCCTCCATATACAGATGTAGGCCAGTTTTTATGACCGCACACTGCCTGCCCGCTTCCCCTTACTTCGGGCGATACTGCCGTCACCTGGTCACAATTCTTTTCTATAGCTGATATATCAGCAAGGCTCAGCTTCTTGGAAGTTGCATTACCCTGCTGAACGCCACCCATACGCATGTTGCCGGGCATAACAAACAGCATGTTTGATCCCATGCTCGAAATCTGATCCTGAATGCTCTTTTTGGAGCCTTGTCCGATTGCAAGTACGGTGATAACAGCAGCAACGCCTATTATTATACCAAGCATTGTAAGGAACGACCTGAATTTATTGCGTCTCAGGGCATTCAACGCCACCTTTAAAAGATTCTTATAGTTCATCTTTATCTCTTTTACTCATCCTGTTCTACAGGCAATTTCTCAAGCATTTCTCTCGCAATAAGCCTGTCTGTCACGGGCCCTTCTTTTTGTATCAACCCATCGCGGAATACAACATTCCTTGTCATACAACGGGCTATGTCAGCTTCATGGGTGACAAAGACAATTGTTTTTCCTTTACTGTTCAGTTCCTGGAAGAGAGACATAATCTCATAAGAGGTTCGTGTATCAAGGTTACCTGTTGCTTCATCGGCCAGAATAACCACCGGGTCATTTACAAGTGAACGGGCAATTGCCACCCTCTGTTGCTGACCCCCTGACAGCTGGTTGGGCATGTGGTGCATGCGATCTGTAAGCCCCACCGCCTCGAGGGCTGCCAGTGCTCTCTCTTTTCGTTCTTTCGCCTTTATTCCGGGATTGTACATAAGCGGCAACTCAACATTTTCAAGTGCAGAGGTACGTGCCAGCAGGTTATATGCCTGAAAGACAAAGCCCAGCTTGCGGTTACGCAATGCGGCAAGCTCATTGCGCGACATATCCGCCATGCTAACCCCGTCGAGAATGTACTTTCCGCTTGTGGGCTTGTCAAGACAACCTATGACGTTCAGCATGGTAGATTTGCCTGATCCGCTTGCTCCCATTATGGCTACAAACTCTCCCTGGTTTATTGTGAGGTTTATACCCCTCAGAGCATGAACTGTAACCTCACCCACATGAAAATCCTTCTTCAGTGAAGATATTTCTATTATCGGGTTCATGTTAGTTACTTTTTGTTGTTGTGGTTGTCCTGGTGGTTGAACTGCCCGGACGTTTTGGCATGAAAGGACTTGTTGCCGCCTTTGTGACCTTTGCTGAACTCTTTCCTGACTCCAGCTTCATTGATGTCACAACAATATCACCCTCCTTAAGACCTGATTTGACTTCTGCAATATTGCCATCGTTTGATCCCAGCACAACGTGTACAGGATGAATTTTTTCTCCTTCTTTTACCCATACCATGGTTGGCTTAACAAAGCTTCCATTTGTTCCGGTCGTGCCCTGAGATGTGGCTGATGCCATCGGGTTATGTTGCCCGTCTGCGGGTTCTGGTCCCTGCTGCATGCCTGAAGGCCTTGATCCCTGCCAGTTGCCTCTGGCTCCTGATCTTTGATTTCCATCAAAACCGGCGCCCTCTTTTTTCCATTCTTTGTTCATCCTTGCAAGATACTCTGTTGCCGGGGTGAACTTTATAGCCTTATAAGGAATGGTGAGCGCATCATTTACCTCCTCAACATAAATAGTTATATCGGCAGTAAGACCTGGCAGAAGCTTAAGATCAGGGTTGGGTGCATTTATTATTACAGTATATGTAACAACATTTGAAATTGTAGTAGGCTTAAGCCTTATCTGGCTGACAACACCTGAAAATTTCTCATCAGGAAAAGCATCCACTGTGAACTCTACACGCTGACCATCCCTTACCTGGCCTATATCTGTCTCATCAACATCTGCTTCCACTTTCATCTGGGTAAGGTCCTGCGCAATAGTGAAAATTTCAGGAGTACTGAAGCTTGATGCCACAGTCTGCCCCTCCTCAACTGCCCTGTTTGTTACTACACCATCTATAGGTGAAAAAATTGTTGCATATCCAAGGTTGACAATTGATTTGTCATATTGAGCCTGCGCTGTTTTTAATGATGCTTTTGCCTGCTCATAATTATATTTAGCAAGGTCATAATCTGCCTGTGCCAACAGATTCTTTTCAAATAAAGCCTTTGATCTTTGGTATGTTGCTGACTGGTAATCCATCTCAGCTTTTGCCTGGTCAAGAGAGGCCAGCGCCTGATCAACACTTGATTTAAGGGCCACTTTATCAAGCTCGGCAAGTATCTGTCCTTTTTTTACCTTCGAATTAAAATCGACATACAGTTTCTCAACAATACCTGATACCTGGGTACCAACCTGCACTGAAGTGATTGCTTCAAGCGTTCCGGTTGCAGTAACAACATTTACTATTGATCCCTTCGCTACAGGCGATGTTTCAAAAGTATATGACTGTTTGTTTCTGCAGCTCTGGATGATAAATGCAGCTGCTGCCACAACTATGATGACTGCAACAGGTGCTAATAATTTTTTCATTTTCATTGCTTTATTTTTTTACTCTTTTCTATTTTCTATAATGAAAGGGGTGTACCCTTGTAAAAATCTATGATTTTTTCATTGAAGACAAGCTGATATTTGGCCTGCAACAGATTACTCTCGGCCTGTATCAGGGTTGTCTTCACAGAAAGAAGATCTATTGAGTTGATCATATTATTTGAAAACTTTGCTGAAGCTACATTATATGACTCTTTTGCCGATTCATATGCATCAAGCGCTGCTTCATACTCAATGGCTGCTGACCTCGTATCAACACAAGCCTGTTCTATCTCCTTACGAAGAGTGTTCTTAACATTCTGCTCATCCAGTTGTGCCATTGTAATATTCGCCTTTGCAGCAGAGACATTGCTTTTGTTAGCCCATCGGCTGAAAATGGGAATTGAGGCTGTTACACCAACCGAACTTGACAGTTTATCTGTTAAAGAGCCTGCAGGAATGACTCTGTTGGTGCCTGAGAGACCTGTATTTATTCCTGCACTCATAGAAATTGAAGGATAATATCCTGCTTTGGCAAGATTAAGGTTAACCAGTGACTCTTGTGTTGAGAGTGCGGCACCCTTAATCTCAGGTTTTACCTCCAGGGCAGTGGCGTAAACGTCTTCTGCCGATTGCTCCTTTGCAACAGCAATAATCTGCTCCAAGTTTGGACGTGCAATCCTGAATGTGTCAGTGATAGGAAGCTCCATAAGCTGCATAAGCGTCACCCTGTTTATCTCGAGGGTGCTTTTGGCAGCAGCAAGTGTTTGTTTCTGACTTGCCATCTGAGCTTTTACTTCCAGATAATCAGAATTGGCAATTCCTCCAAGCTTGTATCTTGCCTCTGCATACCGAAGCTCTTCTGCCGTTGAATTCACCTGCTCTTCTGATGTTGAGACTTTCTCCTCTGCATATAAAACCTGCAGATAGGCATTCAGCAGACTGAGTGAAATACTCTCTTTCGTCTGCTGGCTCGAATATTTTAATGCCTCATAATTAATCTCCTGTTTCTTGATATTGTTCTTGAGTTCAAACCCGCTGAACAGTGTCACACCTGAGCTGATGCCAAAAGAGGTGCTGGTATTAACATCACCTGAATTTGAATGGTTCCATGAGAAATCTTGTCCTATAGAAGAACTCACACCTGGCAATTTGTTGTTCCTCGCCTGCTGAAGAGATATCTCTCCGATAGTGGTGCTGAGATCGGCCTTCTTCACCGTGATATTCTCACGCAGCGCATAATCAATACAGTCGGTAAGTGTCCACTCTTTTACCTGTGCCACTGCCGGCAGGGTAAATAGCATCACTAGCATTACCACCCCAATTTTTTTAATTGTCTTCGTTTTCATCTGTTCACTTAAATAGCTTTTGTGTAACATACCGAAACAAAAGTATTTCAGTAATATCCGGATTGAAAATTTATTAGACAGTGAAATCCGGTTTACCGACAGATGACCCAAAAAAAACGATGGAAACGGAAGTGAGTTTCAAGGTTAATTTGCATAATGACTTCTATAATTCATTACATTAATTACCTGTAGGTTAAACAAAATGATATAAAGACTGAAAAATCACGAATTAACAGGAATTAAAACCTTACGCATTGAAACTACGAAACTATTTTACATCTTTGTTATCAGGTTCTGCAAATTAACACTACGCTGTCTTATAATGAAACGACTCTTTATTTTCTCGTTCTTGCTTTTGAGTTCCACTATCCTGATTAACGCCCAAAAGGATTTTAAACCCGCATTTATTATTACTTAAAATCAGGATACAATCTTTGGATTGATTTATAGAACCAATGACATTAAGAACGCCCATATTTGTGTCTTCAGGAAAGACGAGCTTTCTGACCCGGTAAATTATACTCCTGATGAAATAATGATCTATAGGTTTATCGATGATAAATTTTTTGTATCCAAAGAGGTAACGACTAACAATGTTACCGAGAAATTGTTTGTTGAATATTTAATTAACGGGATTGTTAATGTATACTCCTGCACATATCCTGATGGGAATACCCGTTTCTTTGTAGAAAAAGATGGAAGCGAAAAACTAATTGAGCTTTCTAACGGCGATCGTGAGTTTTATGATAATGGCATTAAATACCTGAAAAAAATAAACAAATATACAGGTACGCTTAAAGTTATGATGGAAGATGCTCCATCGCTTAGTAAGGAAATTGATAATACTTCACTTGATCGTAAATCATTGATAAAACTATCTGAAGATTATCATAATCTGGTCTGTAGCAATTCACGTTGCATTATATACGAGAAGAAACTTCCACAATCCTGGATAGAGCTCGGTCCGACTGCAGGATATATATATACTGATATTAGTGAAAAAGTTGTACCTATAGGCTCTATACTTGTTTTTAATGATAAGTTCAAACCCGCCTTCAATCCGGCAGGAGGTGTATATATAAAGTTGCTCTGCCCGCAATCAGACCCAAAATTCTTTATTAAGGATGAATTGCTTTTCATGCAACGCACTGTCAGATCTACCTATATGCTTCTCTATTATTCAGATTGGACAAGAAGGTATTTTACAATTAAATCGACTGAACTCATTAATTCACTTTCTTTGGGCACTTATCTGACAAAGCGGAAGGTCAAATCTACTGTCAACTTCGGAGGTTTTGTCCGTTTCCCGATTAGTACAGACAATATAGGATTTGGTGAGTATCATATATCGATGGGACAAAACTATCCTCTGAACAATACCAGAAGCTTTGGTGTCAATGCTGGGACGGGTGTTACTGTAAAACTTAAATCAGGTAAATGCATTGACATATTAGCCCAGTATAGCAGAGGTTTCAATATTTTTTCCCACTTTGATTTTAATGAATATGCAATCAAAATCAGCTTTCCTGTAATAAACTAAATCAAAGGAAGTCATTTGTTGCATTTAACATTGGAAGCCACCTTAGTGAGAATATGACACTATAAATACATCGACTTTTGCCTTTCAACTTTCAACTTTCAACTTTCAACTTTCAACTTTCAACTTTCAACTTTCAACTTTCAACTTTCAACTTATTTTACTATATTAGCCTTTTACTGATTAAATAAAAACTAAAAACTTATTGCCATGGGATATGGAATTATTGCAGTAGTAGTAATACTTCTGTTCTTTTCAGGAATACGTATCATTCGTCCTACTCACAGAGGTCTGATAGAAAGACTGGGAAAATATTATCATTTTGCAAACCCGGGATTCCACTGGATCATCCCCGGAATTGACAAGATGTACCAGGTTAATGTAACCGAACAGATGGTTGATGCAGAGCCTCAGGAGATAATTACAAATGACAACCTCAACGCAAGCGTTGATGCACAGGTATACTTCAAGGTTAAATCAGACGAGGAGAGTGTTAAAGGCTCACAGTATAACGTAAACAACTACAGGTACCAGATTGTGAACCTCGCCCGTACAACACTGCGTAACATCATTGGTACCATGACATTGAAATCGGCTAACAGTGAACGTGGCAAGATCAATGCCGAGCTTTATACAACCCTCCATAATGAGACAAGAGGCTGGGGTATTGAAATAGTACGCACAGAGCTGAAACAGATTGATCCCCCAAAGGATGTTCAGGAAACAATGAATAAGGTTGTAAAGGCTGAGAACGAAAAGATAGCTGCCATTGATACGGCAACAGCAACCGAAACATGTGCTGACGGTGTTAAGAGAGCAAAAATCAAGGAAGCTGAAGGTTCTAAACAGTCAAAAATTCTTCAGGCAGAAGGTGAAGCTGAGTATCTAAGACTTGTGAACGAGGCTGCTGATAAATATTTCATCGGAAATGCACAGGTTCTGAGAAGGCTTGAGGCAATGGAGACAGCTCTTCAGAATAACACCAAAATAGTCGTTCCTGAAGGTAGCGACCTGATAAACCTGATTGGTGAGATGGCAGGAGTTGTTCCTGTTGTCAAAAAAGAAGTTAAAAAATAACCAGACCAATCTTTACCATAACAAAGCCTCTGAATTTCAGGGGCTTTTTTGCTTTGTTCTTTTTTGCTTCTGTCTATAGTTAAATTTTATAATTTTATGACTGCACTATTTACTGCATTACAGAATATTGTCTGAAAAATGAAAAGGGCTTTCTTAATCATTGCTTTGATCTTTTTATCAATACCCTGCTCCTTTGCACAAAAAGAGTATAAACCAGCGTATATTATTACAAATAACTACGATACCATTAATGGCCTGGTGAACATCAGTACTGACATCCGTTCATCAGGAATATGCCTGTTTAAACTGAACAGCGTATCCGATCCGGTAAAGTATAAGCCTGAAGATCTAATTGGATACAGACTCCTCAATGACAGATATTTCGTCTCAAAGGAGATATTGATCGCAGGCAAGCCTGAAAAGCGATTTCTGGAATATATAATCAACGGAATAGTCAGTATTTATTCGTACACGTCAACTGATGGTGTACGCTACTTTGCTCAGAAAGAAGGAGAAGACAGACTTATTGAACTCATTGACAGAGAGAAAGAGATTTATGTTAATGGAGTAAGTTATTCCAAAACAGATAAACAATATGTGGGCACCCTGAAAGTTCTTATGCAGGATGCTACAGGCATGATGTCAGATATTGACAAAATAAGTTTTGGACGAAAGTCATTGGTAAATATTTCAATAGAATATCATAACAGCGTTTGTACAGACCACAATTGCATCATTTATGAGAAAAAACCTGAAAAGCCTCTCATAGAACTGGGTGTGGCGGCTGGTTATAACTTTGCCGAGATGCATGGTTCAAGGGAAATTATAAGCAGTCATAATTATATACTGGCTGTTTTTGATGGTGAGTTCACCAAATCAGAAGGCCTTACATTCGGATTTTCACTGAGATGCTTCATCCCCGGATTCGATGAGAAATTTTATCTGAAGTACGAAGCCTTAGTTGTAAAACATGAGTTTGGAACAACATATTACAACTATACTATCTCAGGAAAGGAGTATGGAACCTTCACCTCTTATCACATGTATAATAATTTCAATGCCGGTTTCTATCTCTTTAATTGTAAAATAAGACCGGTGATAGAGGCGGGAGGATTATTTTGCCATAGTCTCAGCTCAGAATACAAAGGGTTTAATAATATTACAGGAGGCCCGGTAAAAGATGTAAATCTTTTTGGGTTAAGTGTTGCTGGCGGGGTTTCAATAAAATTATGGTCCGGCTATCATGTGGATTTGATGGCAGAAGCACGAAAGAGTTTTTCAGCCTATGATTGTTTCAATATAAACGACATCAATCTGAAAATTAATATTCCTGTCGTGTCCTTCAACAAAAAGACTCACATTAACAATTAATACTGCTCTTTACTTTTGTGAGGTTTTTGACGGCGCAATAAAACCAGTGCCCCTGAGTTATAATTCTGGAGGGAAAAAGATATGCTCAGATTGAAGATATTGGGCCTGCATGGGAAGCAACTTTGTCATAGAATCAGCTTTATTATAATATTGGTGATGTCACTTTTTGTATTCCGTTGTGAAGGCGATAATACCAGGTATGCACAATTCCAGAACCCACTTGCACATCCCGAGGATGGTCCTCCTGCAGGTAACCCTGATAGTCATTACCCTGTTCCGCTTGAGGCCGGACCTGAAGATGTTTCTGTCCCTGATCATGTCGTCGGAACCGGCACACCGGAAAGCTGTACTGCCGATGCTTTCATTGCAGCAGTGGAACAGGGCGGGAAAATTACTTTTAACTGCGGACCCGACCCCGTTACAATAACCCTTGACCATCCGGCAAAAGTATATAACGATGCCAGCTCTGATATTGTCATTGATGGAGGCGGACTGGTTACCTTAAGCGGTGGAGGGCGAAGCCGTATACTTTATATGAATACCTGTGACCAGAATCAGCATTGGACAACTTCACACTGCCAGAACCAGGAGACACCACGGCTTACCGTACAGAATATCACTTTTGCCGATGGCAACTCAACAACTGAAGGTGAGTATGATGGCGGAGGCGCAATATGGGTGCGCGGCGGAAGATTTAAGGCTGTCAACTGCCGCTTCTTCAACAACGCCTGCGACAGTCTCGGACCTGATGTTGGCGGCGCCGCCATACGCGTCTTCAGCCAATACCAGGGACTCCCTGTTTATATAGTAAACTGCACCTTTGGCGGGCTCCAGGGTTATGGCAATTTTGGAGCAAACGGAGGTGCAATAAGCAGCATAGGAGTATCATGGAGCATATATAACAGCCTTTTTTCATACAACAGGGCAACAGGTAACGGGGGCAACCCGGCCCAGTCAGGTACACCCGGCGGCGGCAGCGGAGGAGCAATATACAATGATGGCAATACAATGTCGCTTAAGCTCTTTGGTTGCGATATTGAAAACAACAGGGTAAATGCTTACGGAGGTGCAATATTCTTTGTCACCAACGATCATACAGGCGATATCAGAATAGACAGCTGCACAATAAGGAATAATACAGGCGGTTCATGGTACCCTGTTTACCCCGGAATATCAATGCATTCCGATACGAAATGCGTGGTGACACACTCCGTAATCAAAGAATAAGAGATAACGGTTGTCTCACAATATACCGGTTCCGACTTCTGATGACTTATCTGCTATTGACAACAGAGGTTTTTAATCGTATTTTTAATTAATAAAAAATACACCGGAAGAAATCCTGTTTATGCCTATTGGGAAAATATATCAGCCAACCAAAGAATTTCTCAATTTCAACACCGACTGGGAATTGCTGCCTGATGTCAGGAGCGCATTTATTGGCAGACCCAAAAGGGTTAAACTTGAAAGTGGCTTTTTGCTATATAAATTTTCAGATTCCGAAATTAAAAACAGCTCCGGGAAAATTTCAGAGTGGTGGTTCCCTAAAGAACCATTTGGGATTGACCCGGGTCTTGAAGAACATCTTAAGCTGGCAAAACAGCTTGGAGTACCTCCTTCTGACCTTGTCAGGGTTGTTGGAGCTGTGAAGGAAAACTGGAATGCACTTACATATTTAATTGAAGCCCGCCTGAAAAAACCTCTCTATTGCCTGTGGGGACAATGCTCTGTTCAGAACAGAAAAGATATGTTGAAAAGACCCCGCGAAGGGTTATTAACAACAAGAGGACGAAGTGATATGCCGTTGGTACGAACTGAAAAACTGCCTGGATATGCATGGCAATTATACATTCCGCGTTTAACCGACGAGTACATAGAAGAAATCAGAAAAACAAGAGTTTTGCCTTAGTTTTGAAATGATTATGGAAATAAGTTACCTTATTTCATATTTTCAAGCATCTTCAAAGCTCTTTTGAAATCAATATCAACCTTTTTTATGCCTTTGTGAAAATCCTTTTTGTTTGACTCACTGCACAAATCCGTGATTTGATCCTGGCAATTCTGAAACGCAACTACCACATCATTAATCTTGTCTGCTTGTCTTGCCTTGCCACTGGAAGACTCGTCAATAACCTTGTTGGCCTTTATAAGATATTCTGCAATGGTGACAACATTTTTATACATCTCTCCTCTCCATGAGGGGATGCTGTCAGTCTTGGTTCTGATGTTTGATACTATATTATACAATCCCGCATTGAAAGTCTCGGGGTCCAGATTGCCATCCTGTTTACTCTTCATCAGGTCCATAATTTTCTGTATCTGAGTGGCAAAATAATCCTTTTCAAAACTTATTTCTTTAATCAGCATCTCATTTTCTTTTTCACGCTGACTCAGTTGTTCACCTTTGAGAGATGTTGTAAATATTATCGGAATGCAAACAAGAAGAAGGCATATAATGAACCATAACGAAAACCTTAATATGGCTGAGTTTCTTTCCTTTTTATTTAAAGCGTCCATGATTATGAAATTATTGATTAAAGTGTTGTTCTCTCACATATGACTGATGCATTTTCTTTTATCCCGTTCTCTGAAACGCTGATCTCCGGGTCAAGCCTCTTTTTCCCTTTTAACAGTCCTGCTGAAAGGCAAAAGGACCATTTAAACGTATTATTCTCTCCAACAGAGGTAACAATTGGGTTGTCGGGATGTCTTGAATTATAATCCATTATAAAGAAATAAAACAGTCTTCCAAGGGTCATAGCTCTTGGCGCTTTGGCTTTAAAAACAGTATGGCTGTCACTACTCTGTTTCCTGATTTCAAAGTTGACAATTATTGGGTCTGTCATTTCACTGTCAGACGGGTCTGTAAGAGTGCCGGGAGCAGGAAACAGCCAGGTCCTGTATACCTTAATGGGTATTAGTGCAAAGAAATTGAACGAAATGACCACAAATGTCGGCACAATGAAGAATAATGCCGGAAGGAAAAACAATATTGGGAATGGTGCTTTGAAGAATAACTTAAATGAAAGAATGAAAAGCCCATAACCAAAGCAGCAGGCAGCCATTGTGAAAAGTATCTTCCCTCCGTTTTTATTCTCAATCTGAATAATCCTTTCAAACAGCCATGAATGAAGAATGCCGATAATAAGCATCCAGACATATGCCGCAATAAATGATCCCAGCGACAGGTTAATGAATTTTTCAAAACCAAGGATGCCCAACAGCGATATAAGAAAGCCTGTAACAAGCAAATAAACAATCAGCCTGGTCTTGTTTCGAGGTGCATCTTTTACTAACCCTAAATACAAACCAAATAATGCCACTGCAAAAGCTAAACTGAGGCCTATTAACAAAGGTACTTTGTATATCATAACAGATTAAAAAGTTAGTAGTCTATCAAATTTAACTGTAATCTGTTTAGATTCAAAATAATATTTAACCAAACTACATTCAGGGTCATTGCCATAGCTAAAAATAATGATCCCTGCCAGGCTAATCCTTACTCCCGGCCATTGAATAGCTCAGGAAATTTAAAAATTGACAATTATTTGTAAAAGCAGTAAATTTATAACTGAATCTCAGGAAGTTTGCAGGAAATGTAAGGAGACAGGGCTGGGAAGTAATTTGTCATTATCGGGATTGTGATTGATTTTCAACATATTACTATTATTAACAGCTTTCATATTTAAATCAGTTTTGTACAAGGTATTATTAATTAAATCTGAAATATGTATAAAGAAGGTACTGTTTTGGAAATAGCTGAAGCTATCCTTATGAACAGGGATGAACGCAACAAATTGATGAGTTATATATGTTGGGACGCTGTCTTATACTGTCTTAGAAAAGCCAGCGCCGGCAGGTTTTATTATAAGGACAGGTTCAGTTGTCCGGCACCTCCAATGTATAACATGGCAGGTAAAGGCTATGAAGCAAAAGACCTGGATGAACCCTTAAAATTCCTTTTCCCGGGAGCCCTTCCGGCAATGCAACCTGGAATAAAAGCTGATTGTGTGGTAGGATTATGTAAAAGGGATCCATCAAATAATCAGTTTAAATTATCTCATGTCATGATTTCAACCAAAGCTCCCGGAATTTGCATCGGTCAAAACAACAGTTGCATTGGAGGAAATCCGGACTGGAGCAAAGTTGATATTGGAAAGTTATTGACATGGCATATTGATGGAAGTAACCCTTCCTACAATGCCCAATACCCACCGCCTAACCCTTCTTATACTGAAGTCGTTGTCCTTGTAAAACCTGTCAAAGAGTTACTTACGATGGTATAATAATAAGCTTGTAAGTGAACTGAAATCTATGTTGCAGTAATCAGATTATATGCAAAATAACTTTAAAAATCAGCTGCACTGTAAACTATATTTAAAATAAGCTCCATCTATAATCACAATGAAAGAATCCGAACATCTGACAGACCTCATCAACAATTATCCGTCAGATATTAAAGCTGAGGTTTTAATAGCAGATCTTATTGAGAAAGGATTTACTCCGGCTGATTTCATAGTATTATTCAACAGTTCCTTTAAGCGCAGATACAGCAGCGATATTTTGGGAGCTGAAAAGTATCAGGTGAACAGTTTTGAAGAGACCCTGGCTATTTCACTTGCCAGGGACGGATTATATGATCTTCTCCCCGAAGGCCTCTTTCATGCCTCTCCTGACTCGGCAATCACCTCAGGAAAAGGAATGGCATCAGACTCAAAAAAAGAAACCAGAATTGAAGAAGAGACCAGAAAGTTTTTCCTCCCCTTTGAAAATGAGTTTTTTTATCAGCGGGTAGAACTCGAGCTGCAGGAGAGATCAATGCTCCAAAAACTAAATGAAAACAACCTGAATGATTTCTTCCTTGACTTCTGGAAGATAGACCGGTCATTAAACAGGGAACTGATAATAAGGCTAAGCATGATGTTGCCTTTTGTCAGGAAAATTGTAGGCGACTTTGAGATGACGGCTAACTGCCTCGGAGCAATCTTAAATGAAAAAGTGACCCAAAAAACTGAATACTCATCAGACTCTGCAATTGAGATAAAAACCGGGTTTGATTGTAATGAATGCGTACTTGGAAACACCGATTTGGGTGTAAATATGATCATTGGAAGTCATTCACCGGAAAACTGCAAACTCATCAGGTTTTCTATAGGCCCTTTAAGGAACGGAAATATTGAGTCTTATATGGAGGATGGCGAGACAGACCGGTTCATTAAGTGCTTCTGCAGCTATTTTATTCCGCTTGAGATGAATGTTGCAATTGATGTTTTTATCTCACAGGAAATGCAGGGATTTGTTCTTGACCCTGATAGTACAGGAGCAATAATGGGCTATAGCACAATTATTTGACATTTTTTTATTATATTGAAACAATGTATAATTAAGAATAATATTACCGGGTAGCACATATAAAATCAAATCATGGCTAAAAAGCATTCACATTATTTCGTCAATTGGATTGACGGGATGAAGATCAATAAGAATCATTTCATTGGAATGGAGAATGCAATGATTTCACAGCAATATCTTGCAAACAGGTTTCTTATCAATCCTTATAATTTCGGCATCATGCCAGGGACTGACGGGGAACAAGCCCTTGATGTATCCTTTACCACAGATGCCGGTAACCACGTGAATGTAAGGCTCAACAGATGTAAGGCAATAACTTCAGGTGGTGTGATAGTTGACCTTGATACAACCTCTGCAGACCTGGCAGAATTTAAAGTCAGCGTAGACGATTTCGACTTTAAGAGCGCAGAAAGCGCCTCCGGACAATACTATATAGTTTTGAAAATAAATCCATACAACCGCGTGCCAGCTGGTAATGCCGATCCTGCTGAGAACCCTCCCAGGCATCCTTATGTCTTACCTGAATATGGCCTGTACATCGTTCCGGTTGAGCAAATGAGCAGAAACGGCTATGGAGATTTTTTCCTTGTCATTGGCAAGGTGATAATAAGGGATAATGTTCCTGTACCTGACAAAGACTATATCCCTCCCTGTGCAAGGGTCTCAAGCGATGAAAGGCTTCTGGCCTTTGAAAACAGGGTCACAGGCTTCTTTAACAAGCTTGAGTCCGATATAATGGTCATAATCCGTAAAATACATACCAAACAACAGAAAACACCTCTTGCCTCTTCTGTGTTAATTCTGTCAGAAAAGATTGCCTCCTTCCAGGGATTATTTTTAACCGGACAACGTCTCTATCTGAAAAACCTGCCTCCTGTGTCTCTCTTTGAAGCCGTGGCATGTTTTGCCTCTTACCTTAAGAACACAATAAATGCCCAGCCTCCGGAAAGCAAAGAGGAGATGATAAACTACTTTTCAGACTGGTGTAATCTTAAACAGGGTGAACTTGACAAATTACTGGTTGATATTCCGGATACAATTTACAACCATTATGAAATATCGTCTGTACTGTCAAAGTGTATGACATTTGTAGAAACCATGTCGGTTCTGTTCGGAACATTAAGCACACTCGATTATATAGGTAAACGACGTGACACACAGATATATATAAAAGAAGAGGAGAAACCGAAGAAGAGTTTCCTTGCCGATGACTGAACCCCTATAAATGCATTACTATGACAAAGGAATTTCTGCAGATACCATTACAGGCCGGACAAATCATCAGGCAAAAAGAACTAAGACGTTGTGCTCTCTGCGAGTCTGTTGCTGCGATGATGCACCTGATTGCAATCACGCATTTTGACGAAAACAAACAGGACGGCACCTTTGGCAATGAGTTATGGGATTATGACTTTGAAACTATTGACAATATGCAGGCTCTTAAGGAAAAACTTACAGAGTCGCTCAGAATGACTATAATTCGTCATGAAAAAAGGCTTACTGACGTTAAGGTTGATGTTGGTTTCGAACAGGTAATGACAACAGTCTTCAACAGGAAAGTGAAGCAAAAAATAGAGATAGTCATTGAAGGAACACTCCGCAAAACCAATGAGCCTTTTTCACACAGGGAAGAATTTTATATGGGCCCGTTATCATACTATTAACAATACAATAATGCGCGAAAGCAAGGAAAAAATAAAAAGCAGAATGATCAGGAATGCAGCTCGTATCTGGGGTTTCCAGGAACCACAGGCTGAGAGTACTTTTGATCCTCTTGTAAGCCTTCTGTTAGGAGCGTGCGCTTACGAACTTGAAAAAATTTCAAGCGAGATAAACAATTCCGAATCACGGATTATTGAACGCATGGTTAATATCCTGACCCCGCATCCTATAACAAGTCCGCATCCTTCATACGCTGTAGCCTATGCCCGTCCTTATAAAAATGCAGCCAAAGTATTGCCTGATTACCAGTTTTATGCCGAAGTAAACATTGCAGACCGATATGAAAAAAAGAGTGAGGAGAAACAGGTGTTCTTTAGTCCTACAGGCACTTTCAGACTAACAAACGGATGTATCCGTTACATGGTTGCCAGTAAAAGAGTCTATGAGATTGTAGATGACCAGTATAAAGATATTGTCTCAGATAAGTTCAGGAAGTCATTACCCTCTACATCTCTTTATCTGGGACTTGCACTGGAAGAAAGACCAAATGAAATAACCCTTTTTTTTGATGTAATAAATGAACATCTCCGTCAGTCATTCTTTGATGAGCTGGAATCGTGCCGATGGAAGTGTGGCAAAAGTGATATAACTGCCCGCAAGGGAATAACGGATATTGGCAAACAGGATCATGATATTTACCAGCTTATAAACCGAGAGATAGATCTGTCAACCAAGATCTCTGATCATGTCAACCACTTCTTCAACAGGCAATTCGTCACATTGCCTGTCAGAGATATTGATGGACAAAAAGATTCCATATGGAATAATATCCCGCAATCCCTTACTGAATCAATTGATGAAAAAGGACTGTCAATATTTGATGATGAGATTACGTGGCTTGAACTTCAGTTTAACAAACCGTTATCAGATGAGTTGTTTGAGGGCCTTACCTGTTCATTGAATTGTTTCCCTGTCATAAACAGACGGCTAAATGAATATACCGGCAGCACGCGTGAACTTATTAATATCATACCATTGCATACCGAAGATATATTCTTTGATCTTAAGAGTGTCTCAAACAGTAACGGAGAGCCGTACAGAATCAATCATTTTAAAAGCCAGAGTGAAATAACAAAGGGATCGGCGCTATTACGCACTGACGGAGTTGGAAGGTTTGATACCCGCAGCGCCATGGAATATCTTGAATACCTGCTTGAGTTACTTAAAGAAGAGAGTGCTGCCTTTAATGTTATTGGTTCTGATATGATTGCTTCAAACCTCAGGGAGCTTAACCAGACCATTGCACGGCTGGAGAAGAAGATTGAGGATGTTGAGTTTGAAAAGGGCGATACGGCTTATCTTATGCTGAAACCCCCGGAAGGAGACAGACAGGTTTATGTAGAATTCTGGTCAACCAATTGTACACTGGCAAATAACATCAAGGCAGGAAATATGCTGAATGTATATCGTGCCGACGACATAGACTATAATGCTTCGAGACTGATGACAACAACAGCAGGAGGCAAAGAGAAACCCAGTACTGAAAATCGGATCAATGCCTTCCGTCGGTCACTCCAATCCGGAGACAGGGTTGTCACTGAAGAAGATATCAAAGCTCTGTGCTTCGAATTCCTGGGTGAATCACTCTCACAGGTTGAAATTAAAAAAGGGATTGAAAAAGGAACCGGGAAATCGGAAGGATTTATGCGTACAATTGATGTATGCCTGACCCTGAACAAGGGACATGAGATGGAACCCGCTGAACGTGATTCAGTAAAACACGAGTTGATTATTCTTCTTGAAACACACTCTTCAAATATCTTCCCCTTCAGAATATTTATCCAGGACAAGAATTAAAGGTTTGTTATCCGCCAATCAAAACATTGGGGCAACCAAGAGTGATGGTCCCTCCATGTGAAGTTGTGTCACCTGCCCTGGCTGCCGGGCGGCCTCCTATCAACACTGTCGCAGAGCCCTTTACAATAACGTCAGGAGGCCCTACACATATGGCAGAATCACCAACAACTGCAGCAGGTAATTTCCCTATCAGCACATTGGCAACACCCGGTCCTGCTATCGGGCCTCCCACATGCGGAACAGGAGGCATCCCTGGCGTTTGCATCGGGCATGTATGCATATCTGTTATTCTTGCAGCCGGTTGTCCCATAATTTAATCAGTTTATCATAACCATTGCGCCTTTTACTGTCGTTTGTCCTGTGGCAGAAAGCTCTGCGGTTAAATTTCCTTTTGCTGTCATACCTACCTTGGCGTCGAGGTCTACGTTCATTCCTGATAACTTCGCATCAGCAGCAGAGGATATATCAACCCCGGTGGTCCCTTCAATTGTTATCTTTGATTTTGAGGTTATCTTTATATCTTTCACACTCTCCATAACTATTCCACCTGAGGTCATCTCAACCTTGTTCTGATTCTGATCCTGCAGCAATATTGACTTGCCATCATCGCTCAGAACAGCTTTATTCCCTCCCGGAGTTGCAATAGTTGTAATCTTCTTTTTATCATCAAACTCTATGAGAAGCTTACTTTTTGTGATTATTCCTTTAAAACTATTGTCCTTTTCAGGCCACGAAGCTTTAGGCTTATTTTTGCCATGATACATACTGCCAATTATATAGGGCCTTTCTGCATTGCCTCCCTCAAAACCAACCAGCACCTCATCTCCTGTTTCGGGGATAAAATAAAATCCTGCATCAGCACCTGAGTATGTGTTTACTACCCTTAGCCATGGACTCATCATGTTGCCGTCCTGCCAGAAAAAATTCACTCTTACCCTGCCCTGCTTATCCGGGTCATTGTTATCCTTTACAATAGCACTCTGTACATCACAATAGGGAAGTGAGTCAGGGTTGGTGTAATCCGGAATTCTGGCCTCAGAAGGAATGCCTTCAAAATTATTCTGGTAATTCATACCATTATCACATGTATAATTCATTGAAGTGATAATGTATTCGCCATAATCAACAGTACCTGAATCTCCGCTCTTTAATGATTTTACATTCACCTTACAGCCAGGCTTAAGCTGAATATTCTGACTGCTTCCCCTTATTACTGACATTGACAAGGCCAGGGCTCCTTCTTCAAGTGATACTGTTTGACCTAACTCCTTACTCAGATTGTTATCAGGAACATTCAGCGCAGAATAAAACCGGGTAGAACGCTGATCATAATTCTTCATAGACTTGTCATGCGCCTCTTTACCGTATTTGTTTAGATTATCCTTCCCTCCCGAGTTGGATGATGAGGTATCAATGGCCTTTGCTGAAGTGACATCATAAGCAACATATTTAAAATTCAATGGGTTCATTTTCAGGCAAAAATCAAAGTATTTAAGATCAAGCCCCAGTGTAAGATCAATTTTGGTGTCTGGTAATTTGCCAAAGATCAGTTGAGAACCATCATAAAAAAACCACTCACCATAACGTGCCGCAAGACGCCTTAAAAAGTCATACCGGCTTTCATTGTATTGAACAATATAAGTCAGGGCGTCACTTTTTGCAGGGCTATTCTTTATTTTTAATACATCCTTCGGATAAGGTTTGAGAACATCATCCACAATTTGCTGAAGAGTCTTGTTTTCAAATGAACAGCATCCCGGATTGTCACTCATCAGGATATCAGGACTGTGCCCCGATAATATTATATTGTCTGTTTCTCCTGTGTCCGATTTGGCAGATCTTACTGAAGTAATAATCCCTTTGAACAACATAGCTGACGACTTTGACTGACTCTCTTCTTCACCTTCTATAGTAATCTTTATCACAGACCCCAGATACTTTTTTGATTTCTCCATGATAAAGTTATTCTCCTCCTCAAAGGCATCCATCCGGTAAGCTACCTGAAATTCATTATGGTAGTATATGTTCTGATTGATGGTAAGATTCAGAAAGTTCTTAAGTTTATCACTGTCTCCATCAATCTCTATCTCTATCTTTGATACCAGCCCCATATGATTATTTATTAAAAGATCACAAATTATCCTGAGAACTCCTTAAGAAAACCATAAACATGGCAGTTATATGCCCTGTAATCAGAGGTGTATTAAGTCAAAAATCCCAGTCTTTTTCAGTAAGCTGTTCTTTTTCATAACCTACCCACCGGTTCCTGAATATAACCCCTGAGATATTTATTACACGCACAGCAAGTGAGAGAGTAATCATTAATGACAAACCCGAACCAAAGCTCTGACTATAGTCAACCAGCCTGGCCCCAATGAATTTCACTTCCTGAAACGGTTTGCTGTCCTGCTTATCTGAAAACACAATCTTTACTTTCTTCTCAGAATCTTTTGATATCATCCACTGGATTATTTCATTGCCACTTATAGCTTCAAATGAAAGAGTGATCAACCCCCCTGCCACCTCAGAAGTTGGCTTCATTGTACTATCATAATTCTGTGAGAAATGCAAATCACATGACATTAATGCCACCCCATTCTTTGCGCTTTCATGACCGATAATATATAACAATCCCGAACCTACCATAATCAGAATATTTTTTAAAGAATTATATACCGGGAAATTCTGACAATATGAAAAGTCTCATCCCCGGTCTTTTACCGGTTTTCAGACAAATCAACCTCAATATCATCTATATTGACTTTGCGCCCTATGACTGAAAGATGCGTTGTGGCATAGTTCTCATCAATGCTCTCAGCATAACTTGTAAGACAGACATCCTTAAGTGTTATTACCCTTGCATTTTCTGTCATGGCCTGTTTGTTTATACTGAAGGAAGCCTCCTTTTTTACCTCATGATTGGTGATCCATTCAAGCAGTTTCTGACTGGTTTCAGGTTTTGGAGATAAGATTGCAAATGTAAACTCCGATACACTGACAGGTTGAAAATCTATCTCCTGTGTAGGATTCGAAACATTTGCCCTTGAGTTTAGCCCGAAGTTAATTGACGGGACAACCATTTCATCAGTTATACCATCAGCCTTGAATTTAATTATTGTTGCCATTTAATGCAGGTATTAGTGTTTGACTATAAATTCTGAATCTCACCTTACTCATTATCATATTTCGAATTCCATGCATTTCCTTCATCTCCCTTCTGGCCATCGAGCTTTATCATAAAATTTTTGGCGGGGAAATAAGGCTTCATGTTAATATCGAGATATATCCGGTCTTTCTGGTTTGGGTCCTGCTCAAATCTTTTGATAGAAAAGTTCTCAATAAGCTTTCCCGGGCCGGTAATGCTATTTAAAAAATTCACAATCTGGCTTTGTATCTCTTTCTTGGTGGTATTATTGAAATTTTCGAAGGCCCTTCTGTTAAGAAAGTCCATCAGCACCTTTGTGACAAAATCAAAAACCCTTACTACAGAATATGTCTGTAATCCGAGATTATCTCCATTGAACAGCGTTTTCGCCGAGAAGGCCATCACTTTCCCATACTCGTTTACCATTGGCACAAGGCCCATTCTCTCAAGACTGGCTATTTCACTCTTTTTCAGCGGGAATGCCACCCCATCAACTTCGCTTAATGCTCCATATTTCTTTCCTGCTGCCACCTGCGACATCAGGGTCTTGTAAATAGTACCTGCCAATGCTCCTGATGGCGGAACAAAAAGCTCCTCGTCCTCACCAATATCTTCATACTTATTTCGCCCTACAAGCCAGTTACAGGTCATCATTATATTTGATCTGTACATGTCGCCGCCGGTAAGATTTGCTGAGTCAAACATTTCCATAACATCATCCGGATTGTCAAGATGCTCAAAATCAGTAACGAGCATGACCTTGTTCTCATAAGCCAGTTTTGCCCACTTCTCAACAACCTTGTTTGAGCCAAGATAACCGGGTACAACAAGAATACTATAATTATTACGAAGATCGAGACGGTCAAAATTTGCCTTTAATTCTTCGTTTACCCTGTCAAAGAAACGGGTGTTATCAAGATCCTTTACCTGTTCAGGATCTGCATTCAAGAAAGAGATGTTCTTCAGCTTGTCCATCTCAGTATTTTTGAAAAAAAGCGCCATTGAACGATAACTTCTTTCCAGATCCTTTACCTCCTTAACTGCTTCTCTAAGATTCTTCTTTAGGGTTGTATCGGCTATATCAGACTTTTTCTCACATTTATCAATCATATCAGACAAGCTTCCTCCTGACGAAAGAATTTCTGCCCATATTCCAAGGCTGCGTTTCAGCTCTTCCCTCTCATCTTTTTTATTTGACTCTGTCAGAAATATCTTCTTTCTGGCTTTACGCTCAGGGTTAACATTCTGTACCCCGTCTATCATCATCTCCAGCAAATCAAATCCCCCAACTATTGCCAGTGTATTTATATTCTTTTCAAGAAACTCCTGTGGTTTGTCAATCTTATCAATTTCAAGTACTCTGGACTCCTTATATTGTCCGCTATTTTGCATTTGTTTAGATTCCTCTGCCATTTCAGTAATGTTTTGTGTTTTTAACAAATTGTCACTTGTTGTCTTTCAGCTCTTTGATGAGTGCATTGATAGAGTTCAGAAGTGCAGTCTTATACTCTTCATTCTCCAGCGCTTTCTGAAGAAGTTTGTTTGTTTTAAGCTGCTTGATGATCTTCTGATTTTGCTCTTTCTGAGCAGTAAGCTCTTTCAGGAATTCACTCTGATTGGTTATTCCTTTGATGCCAAAATCACCCAGGTTTCTGAAATGGAGTGTCTCCTTACGGGTACCTCCTTCGCTATCCTGAAACTCCATTTCAACACTTGGAGAAAAGTGTTCAAAAACCTCATCAACTGACTTAAGCCCGTCAACAATCTCAGGCTTGAAAGGTGCTTCCTTTGTGAGCTTTTCAATCATCAGGGTCCTGTTCTGTGGCAATTCGCTCATCGCCTCATTGGCTTCTCCTTTTACCTCAGATCCGCCTATGTTATAAATATTCATTTTATGGGGTGTTAATTGTTTATCTCTATGATTACCAATATATAAAATTAATTAAGACTAGTCAATACTCCAGATAATTTTCCCTTCCTTATCTGCAGTAACATTAATTTTGTTACCACGGGTCACTTCTCCTGTAATTATCTTTCGTGAAAGAGGCCTGCGCAATTCGTTCCTTATCACTCCAATCAATGGGCGAGCACCATATTTAGGTGTAAACCCCGACATGGCAAGCGTCTCCTTCGCCATTTCATCAATATGCAGCTCCAATCCCTGCAACTCCAGCATTTTGTAAAGTCCTTTCAGATGTATATCCAATATTTTTACTATTATTTCTTTACCAATAGGTGCAAATGGAACTATTTCAGTCAGCCTGCCAAGAAACTCAGGTCTGAAATAGTCAGCCATAATTTCCATTATTTCATTCGACCCAGGTATTTTCCCTTTGCCAAATGCATCCACGATAACCTGACTTGCAATATTTGAAGTGAATAGAATGACGGCATTTGAGAAGTCACCTACTTTGCCGAGCCTGTCATGCAACTTACCCTCATCAAGTATCTGGAGGAAGATATCAAACACTGACTTGTGGGCCTTTTCTATTTCATCAAAGAGGACAACAGCATAGGGTTTCTGTCGTATCCTGTTTACAAGAAGGCCTCCTTCTTCATAACCGACATATCCCGGTGGTGCACCATATAGCAGCGCTGCTGAATGCTCCTCCTTGAACTCAGACATGTCAAAACGTATCAATGCCGATTCATCCTGAAACAAAAACTCGGTGAGAGCTTTTGCCAGCTCTGTTTTACCTGTCCCCGTCGGGCCAAGAAAGAAAAATGATCCTATTGGCTGACCTTGTTTGCTCAACCCTGACCTTGATTCAAGAATCGCATCAGTAATTATCTTTATGGCATGATCCTGCCCCACAACTCTCATCTTCAGGAACTGCTCAGCATTAAGAAGTCGCTCACGCTCCTGCGACATTAATTTACCGATCGGAATACCGGTTTTATGTGCAACAACAGCTGCCACATCAGCCTTCTCAATTGATTTTCGCGGTTTTAAGGCTAAATCATTTAGTTTATTAATTACATCATCAATATATTTAATTATTTCTTTTGAAGAGTCCATCGCTGAAGCCTCTCTGTCGTCATCGATAGAAGCAAAGAGAACTTCACTGACACGATCTCTCAGTGATCTGTCAAACCATTGCAATTCATTTATGAGATCATTTTCATCAAGCTCACTTTTGTTGCCGGCAATACGGGTGAACTCTTCCTTTAAATCTTTCAATTCACCTTCTGAGCCTGCTGCCACCATTTTAACAGCAGCCATTGTACGGTCAAGCAGATCGATAGCTGAATCTGGCAGCGCCCTTTCCTTGAGGTACCTTTTTGAAAGCCTGATGGTCTCTTCAATGACCCCGGGGGTTATACTTAGCCCATGATGTTTCTCATATGCCGGAATGATCTCCTTTATCATCCTCACGGCAGTAGCTTCATCAGGCTCCTCAATTTTGATTATTTCAAAGCTCTGACTGAAAGCCTGGTCAGACTCAATAAATCTGGTATAATTATCAACAGAAGTAGCGCCAATCACGGTTAACTCCCCGCGTGCAAGCTCCGGTTTCAGAAGACTTGCGGCACCCGATGCCCCTCCCTGTTTATCAAGCAAGGCATGTATATCATCCATGAAGAGTAACGCCTTTTCATACTGCTTAATCTCAGTAATGATATTTTTAAGTCTGTCTTCAATTTCACCTTTATAAGAAGCCCCGGCAACAAGAGAACCAAAATCAAGCTCAAATACCTGCATACCTGAAAGAGCTTCTCCGGGTCTGCTTTCAATCAGTTTTTGTACAAGACCATTTACCACTGAAGTCTTTCCTACTCCGCCATCACCGATAAGAATCACGTTTGGCTTTGAACGTCGGCCCAGCACTTCAGCTATCATCCTTATCTCCTTATCACGTGCAACAACAGGATCAAGTTTGCCCTGTCTGGCTGATGCAGATTTATCTATGCAGTATTTGAGAAGTGCATTATGCTTCTTTTCCTTAAGTCCAGCTTTTTCTTCTCCTGATTGTTTTTTATTTATGTTGCCAGATCCGGTCTCTTTAATGACCGAACTAATTATCTCATCACCGCGTAAGGGAAATGTTTTCAGTTGTTCATATGTAAATCCTACCCCCGGAGTGCTTAAAGCAGCTAATACACACAATAGTTCAATTTTGTCATAAGAGAGTCTAAGGCGTATGCTATCCGCTTCATTTAACATTGCCAGCAACATATCATCCGGCTCCGGATTTTCATTAACCCTCGTGCTTTTAGGGTATGACTCAATCCTTACGTCAGCCCACTCCTCAATAAAAAAAACATCTTTGTCAATATCCTCCAGAAAAGATCTGACTGAAAAATCTTTATGTAAAAGAGCTTTTAAAATATGAGCCGGGGAAAAATTCGCATTGCTGTTTTCCCTGGCAATAGCCTGAGCTATGCCAATAGCATTCTTCAAATCATCAGAGAATGAAAACCCGGAATCTTTCATCGTTGACTTACTTTTATAAGTTAGTTAAGTGCAAACAGTTCCTGCAAAGTAATTTACGTCTGTTTATCTTCTTAAACAAATAAAAAATCGGCTATTGGAATGTTTGACGCTGCCTTAACAAAAAATAAGCCTGATTAATTGTTTCTACCCCGGGTATCATCAATGAAAGACGGGAAAAACCGATATAGATAAATGGTTTTTAAAAAAAACACCCTCAGGTTGCGGTTAACCCAAGGGTGGTTTCAATTATCTTTTTTTCTTTATTGGTTATGCTTTGCCTGCACTGCCAAGAACTGCTTCTGTCTTATGTTTGTAAAGCTCTTTCAGCTTATCGCGGGCCGGACCCAGGTAATTACGGGGATCAAACTCACCGGGCTTCTCAACAAAGACCTTGCGAATTGCAGCTGTCATTGCCAACCGGCCATCACTGTCGATGTTGATCTTGCAAACGGCCGATTTTGCAGCTTTACGCAACTGATCTTCCGACACACCTGCTGTGTTCTCCATCTTGCCACCATACTTGTTGATCTCAGCAACTATATCCTGAGGTACTGATGAGGCTCCATGAAGTACGATAGGGAATCCCGGAATACGTTTTTCAACCTCTTCAAGAATGTCAAACCTGAGCGGAGGAGGCATCTCACCCGGAGCAACTTTGAACTTGAAAGCACCATGTGATGTACCTATTGAGATAGCCAGTGAATCAACACCTGTCTTCTTTACAAAATCTTCAACATCTTCAGGCCTGGTATATGATGAATGCTCTGCTGAAACTTCGTCTTCAATACCTGCAAGCACACCAAGCTCACCCTCAACAGTAACGTCAAACTGATGCGCAAAGTCAACAACCTGCTTTGTCAGCTTTACATTCTCCTCATAAGAAAAATGCGATCCATCAATCATAACTGATGAGAAACCGCTTTCTATGCACGATTTGCATGTCTCAAATGAATCACCATGGTCGAGATGAAGAACAATTGGAATCTCGTATCCAAGCTCCTTTGCATACTCAACAGCACCCTTTGCAAGATACTGAAGAAGTGTCTGGTTTGCATATTTGCGGGCACCTTTTGATACCTGAAGAATAACCGGTGATTTGGTCTCTACACAGGCACTTATAATTGCCTGTAACTGCTCAAGATTGTTGAAGTTGAATGCCGGAATGGCATAGCCACCTTTAATTGCACCCTTGAACATTTCTCTCGAATTTACTAACCCTAATTCTTTATAGTGAATCATAATAATTTGTATTTATAAATTAGCCGCAAAAGGTAACCATTTTCGCCTTAGCCGCCAAAAATAATTTACAAAATGCACTAAACTGTGGCCTGTTTATTTGAATCCTTAAAAAAATTTGCATTTATAAATAATAATATTTTATATTTGCAATATATAAGATACTTACATATATGAATATGATATCAACAGATCTGATTAAGGGCTCTCTGAAGACGATAGTGCTAAGAGTGCTTGAAGATAACGGGCGCATGTACGGTTATGAGATAACACGTAAGGTTGAAGAGCTCACAGAGGGAAAGATAAAGCTCACCTACGGGGCTCTCTATCCTGTGCTTCATAAGCTTGAGAGTGAAGGCGTGCTGGTAACAGAATCTGCTAACTACAATAACCGTATACGTATTTATTATAGTCTCACTGAAAAGGGCCACTCGGTTGTTGCCGAAAAGATAAGGGAGATGAAGGAGTTCATTGAGTCTCTCCAGGGGATAGTCAATCCTAAAACCGGTATCAGTTATGCCTGATCTGACCCTTCAGAATATTGAGCAGATAACAAGGGATGTCAGGATGCAGGAGATATCCTTCTCTCATCTTGCTGATGAGCTCATTGACCATGTCTGTTGTGACGTGGAGCATGAGATGCAGAACGGACTGAATTTTCTTGAAGCCTACAGGAAGGTAAATGGGAAGATGGGGTTGCGCAGGCTGAAAGAGATACAGGAAGAAACACTTTACGCAGTAGATACTAAATACAGAAAAATGAAAAACACAATGAAAATCTCCGGCGTCTCCGGCACTGTCCTGCTCGGTTTTGCCGCACTGTTCAAAATAATGCACTGGCCAGGGGCAGGTATTATGTTAATGCTGGGAGGAGTCATTCTGGCGTTTGTCTTCATGCCTTCTGCCATGGTGGTTCTCTGGAAAGAGACCCACAACAGAAAGAGGATCTTTCTGTACATCTCGGCTTTTGTTTCGGCTATGTTTTTCATACTTGGAACAATGTTCAAAATACAACATTGGCCCGGTGCAGCGTTAATCCTCCTTCTTGCGGGTGTCTCAGGCATCATCTGCTTTATTCCTGTTTTACTGATCAGTAAACTGAATCAGCAGGAAAACAGATCAAAAAGAGCAATTTACATATTTGGTGCAACTGCACTTGTACTATATATTGCGGGTCTCCTTTTTAAGATACAGCACTGGCCCGGATCAGGTATGCTCCTGATGATTGCACTGGTGATATTGTTTTTTGTGGTCTTCCCCTGGTATACTGTAGTCACGTGGAAAAATGAATCAAACATAACTGCAGCATTTCTTTTTATGGTGATTGGCTCGCTTGCCATTGTTGCCCCTTCAACATTAATAAGCATGAACATGCAAAAAACTTACGAGTCAGGTTATTACCTGAACCAGCAGGAGCAGCAGGCATTATTTAAAAGCCTGTTAAGTGAGAACAGCACTTTTGTTAAGTCCAACGTTGACACTGCTGTGGCCCCGGTTCTTTATCAGATTGTGTCAAAGACGAATGAACTATTGATGGCAATTGAGCGGACTGAGGCAAAAATGATCTCTGAAACTGAAGGCGAACCCGGAGTAGCGGCTGATTTATCGCATCTGATAGTTATGACCGGAAACAGACCTGAAATACAGTTCAATCAGCTGCGAAGACCATTCAGCCCTGTCATACTGAATGATTTTTTCAGCAACAGTTCCTCTTCAGGAAAAGAGCTGGATGCAGGGTTAAAAGTTTATTGTGATTTTATAACTGGACTTACACCGGAAAGCGGCCTGAATAAAACGGTTAAACTGCTCAATCCGGCTGTATACTTCCCCTGTTCAGATGGCGAAGAAAAGAGGGTTTCGCTTATGTCAGCCCTTCATATGACTGCTCTAATGAAAAACAGCATTATGGTAGTTGAATCACAGGCATTAAAAACTGTTGCAAAATAATAAAACGTATAATCATGAAACAGAAGATATATATTTTAGGACTGGCAACAACCCTTACAATTGTTCTTGGGCTTCTTCTAAAGTTAAATCATTACCCCGGGGCCGGGATACTTACAACAGTGGGTATCGGAACACTCATTTTTGTCTTTTTACCGATGGCACTTGTCAATCACTATAATAACGAAGGTGAAAAAAGCAACCTCTCGCTTTATATTGTTACGTGGCTTACCTGCCTTGTTGTTTTTACCTCAATGCTTTTCAAGCTTATGCATTGGCCGGGAGCCGGATACTTGCTTATCATTGCAATTCCTTTCCCCTTTCTGGTGTTTTTACCTCTCTTTCTCATTGTCACCTCGAAAAATAAAAGCCACAATATCCAAAACACAGTATATGTACTTTTACTGCTCGCCGGTGTCTCTCTCTTCACAGCATTACTCGGGCTGAATGTTACAAAAGACAGAATTGAGGATAGCTTTAACATTACCGGAAACTATAACAGAGTTGAAAAAGCGCTCGATGCAGTAACCTTAAAGGATAACTCTTCTCCTTTATGTAAAAGCATAGATGAGCTACTCGGTGTTATTGACGGGTACCGGAACCGGATTTACATATCAACAGGAACATCCAAAGAGGAATTGGAAAATAATCCGGAAAAGTTTACCGGTTTTGCATCGCAATTTAAAAACAGAGCTCCTCTTAAAAACGATAAAGGCGCCCCTGACACGAGACTGGAGGACGGTCTCAGAAATCTTATGAGTGTGCTGGCTGCCACACCTGGCTGTGAAACAATAGCCAAAGCGGTACCTGATATATTTAGCATTAGCAGTACTGCTGAAAAACCCGGAGAATGGAGCAAAGTCGTCCTTGAAAACGGGAACAGCGCATGGATACTTATCTATCTGGATGGTCTTGAAACCAACCTGAAAATTATAAGAACATCCTTTAAATAAGCTTTGTTTTGAAGTGATTTTCAACAGCCTGGTATTATTTGATTTTAATGCCAGGCTGTTGTCTTATATACCCTCGGGAGAGGTGCCGGAGGCAGATTTGAATGCTTACAATTGTCTTGACAATGGAAGCATTACCTTAACAGTGGTACCTCTTCCATCAACCGATTCAAATTCAATCTTACCCTTATGCTCTTTTATTATTGAGTAGGCTATTGACAGGCCCAGTCCTATCCCCTGCCCCGGCTCCCGGGTGGTAAAGAATGGTTCGGTGACTCGCGGAAGATCTTCCGGTTTTATGCCTTTGCCGGTATCAGTAATATCAATAATAACCCCTCCGCCTGCTTTTTTTGTGGTGATTGAAACTTCACCATCATTCTCTATTGCCTGACAGGCATTTAAAAGAATATTGGTGAAAACCTGGTGCAGTTTGCCGACATTTCCCGATACCTGCACCGGCTCTTCTGAAAAATTCCTTGTAATCTGAATGCGATCCCTTGTCTGACTGTTCATCATCAACAGACAGTTCTCAATTATCATATTAATGTTACATCTCGCTTCGTAATCCTTGTCACTCCTGCTGAACTGTGACAATCCTGATACGATTGCAGCTGATCTCTCAACACCTGTCTTTATTGAATCCATCAGTATGTCAACCGTTTCATTTTTTATTCCTGCTTCCTTCAGATAGTCTTCCAGTCCGGTGTGACCTCCCATAATAAAATTAAGCGGGTTATTTATTTCATGCGCAATACCTGCAGTAAGAACCCCCAGAGAAGCCATCTTCTCTGACTCCAGCAAATGAGCCTGCGTTTCTTTAAGATGCTGCAGCGTCTCTTTAAGATTATCGTTTTGTGAATTTATAATATCGTTCTTACGGTTCAGTTCCTCATTAATATGCTTTAGCTCATTAAGCGTTTCATCAAGATTAGCTGTCTTGTGTTCAACCAGTTCCTGGAGGTGGCTCTTATGTTCTTCAAGCTCTTTTTCCGTTGATCTTAGCCTGTTCAGATGCTTCTTCAGGAAAAAGTAAAAAAGCAAACCGGTAATTAATACATAAAACCATCCCTTGAACATATGAATCATAGTAAGCAATCTTTGATCATTGGTCATTGAATTGGCTAATTTATCGGAGAATAATATCCAAGCCCCCCCGATGATCAGGTATCCTAAGGTCAGCTTATATTCAAATTTGATCTTTTTCATCATTTGCTTTTCCCCCGGCAAATTGTTATCAGGCTTTTAGTCAAATGCTTTAAAAACAATACCCCGGGAGGTGTTGTATACAAAACTTTTTAGTTATCAATAAAGCATAAAATCAATGCAGCAATTTTAGCACGAAAAGTGTAAAATTACAACAATTAAAAACACTAGGTCGAAAAACATGGAACAAAAAAAAAGAATGAATATTTTGCCCTTAAATATTTGAATACAGGAGTTTAATAGCTATTCATTTGCATTCTCAGGAACAAATTTCCAGACCTCATTGGTCAGACCTTTAAACCCGTTATTTTCGTCGGCGACCATTCCGCCAACCGCATAACCGGCTCCCCCTATTGAGAAGCCTGCAGCATAAGCACGGCCGTCTGAAGGGAACGGTGCCACCTTGTACCATGAGTCATTTGCTATGTCATATTCCCATGCAGTTTTAGGGCATTTCCCTAATGTCCTTCCAAAAGCAACATAGGCTTTGTCTCCTATTAAAAAGACATTTAAACTCTCCCTTGCAAGATCAGTGTAGCTATTGTCAAAAGACTGACTCCTTGCATCATCTAAATAATTAAGACGCTCCCAGCTGAATTGTCCATTATTGCTAAACAGATACGAAAAATCGTTAATTGCTGATCCATTGTTACTACCTCCTACAACATATCCCCGGCTTTTATAAACAAAAGAACAAGAGTTAAATCTGTTTTTCCCTAATATGTAACTGATCTGTTCCCAGGTATCAGTAGCAGGGTCGTATTTGTAAAAATCATTTTTAAAATTGCCATCACTTGCAAAACCACATCCTATAAACGCTTTGCCATTGATTCCGAATCCGACCGCCCCATACCTTGCTAAACCAGGGAATGAACTCTTCTGTGTCCATTTGTCTGTTGATGGATCATATTCCCAGAAATCGTCAAGCTCATTTACACCGTCAAAGCCCAGGCCAAGATACCCTTTGTTTCCAATAGAAAAAGCCACTGCTCCTGTTCTTTCTATTCCGGGGAAAGAACCCAGCTCAATCCATGAGTCTCCTGCAGGGTCATATCTCCAGACATCATTATGCCTATTGTACTTATCATTACCTGTACAGAGGTATCCATAATTACCAATCACAAATGATGCAGCAGAACTGCGCTCCCCACCGGGAAAATAACCAAGGCGTGTCCATGTGCCTTTTAAAGTCTCATTATTTTTCTTACAGCCGTTAAGAGCGGATAATGAAATAAAGAAAAGCAGTACCAGCAGATATTTGTTAGTTTTAATCATTTCAGTACAATAATTGGCTTACACAAAAACCAGGTATACTAATTCATTATTTGGAAAGACAGTAACTGATACAAATAAAACAAAAATTTTATAAATCTCTTATCTTTAGACGGGGAAAGAGAAAGCAATTACTATTATCTCACTTAACTTTTATATCACTATTAATTTTTTTCTGAAATGAAATACAAGAAACTTGGAAATAAGGGACCTTTAGTATCAACCGTTGGCTTTGGTTCATGGGGCATCAGTGGCCGCGACTGGGGAAAGACTGATGATGCGGGCTCGCGCCGCGCAATTAATGCTGCACTTGATGCGGGGGTGACTATTATTGACACTGCCGATGTTTATGGTTTCGGCCATTCGGAGGAGCTGATAAGGCAGGTACTTGATGAGAGACCAGATAAAAAGGATATTGTGATTGCATCAAAAGCCGGCAACAACTTTTATCCAAACATGGGACAGGAACATAGCACTACTCCTGTCAACCACGATTATTCAGTAAAGCATCTCGTGTTTGCTGCTGAACAAAGCCTCAGGCGGCTTAATGTCGAAACCCTTGATATTCTTCAGCTTCACAGCCCAAACCTTGATATCCTTGAAAGAGACGAACCATGGAATGCCCTTGAACAGCTTAAGAAAGCCGGTAAGATAAGGCATGCCGGCTGGAGTGTTCAGTCTTTTCAGGAGACAGAGCAGGCTCATATCCTCNAAAGGCACCACGAGCTTCTTGATGTTATACAGGTAAGGTACAATCTTCTCGAGAGAAAGGCTGAGGAAGTTTTGTTTCCCATGGCTATGAGATACGGTACCGGCGTCATAATCCGCATCCCGCTTCTCTTTGGATTGCTGGCGGGCAAATTTAACGTCACCTCCACCTTCGGCGAGAATGATCACAGGCGTAATAATCTCTCGCCCGATAAGCTGCGATCATACCTGATGAATTATGACAGATACAAATCTCTCTTTGAAAAATACCCTGATTATACTTCTGCACAGCTCAGTCTCAGGTTTTGTATCTCGCACCCTGCAGCTCATACTGTTATCCCTGGTGGCAAAACACCTGAGCAGGTAAAAGAGAACATAGTCGCATCAGAAATGGATTCAATACCATTTGAGGAATTTGCCGTATAGAGATACTTAGAGATACCTTCCCGGATTTCTGATTGCCTGTTTGATGTAACGGAATAAAAGTGCTCCGTGCGAGGCATCTGCCATCCTGTGATCAATGGCTATAGTCACTGACATTATTCGTCTTATCACAACCAAATCGTCAATAACCACAGGTTTTTTTTGTATGCCTCCCATTACCAGAACAAATGAAAAGTTAGCTGTAGGCAGCAGAGCCGGAAAACCATAGTCAAGTCCAAGGGTACCTATATTGGTAAGCAGGAATGATCCGGTTCTGTTGGGTGCCATACCAAGCCCGGGAATTGAAACGCCCCAGCTCAGCGTAAGTGTTCTGTAAATCTTATAAAACCAGTTGCGAACGGGCCATGGTAAACCTGCCAGGAAATTCTTTCCCTGCATGGCTGCGCTCTCATTACCTTTTCTAGATCTGGAAATTTCAGCATTCATATATTTCTCAAGATCATTTAAGCTTATATTACCGGAATCAGGCACAATCACTGATGTCATGTTCCCGTCTGAACGAAGAACGCTCACTGCAGCATCAATTGATTGACGCGGCAGAACCTTGCCCCTGCGAACATATGTATTGAGTTCAGGTATCTCTTCCTTAATTGCCCTGGCCAGAACCGTAACGAAAAAATGGGTAAGAGTGACCTTGTGCCCCTCTTTCCTCATTTCAAAAATAAACTTCTCAAGGTCGGTTACATCAAGCTCAACTCCTCCAAGAATTTTTGAATCAATTGGTTTCTTATAGATTGTGGCTGCAACCCGCCGCCAGGGAGTATTAAATCGTTCGTCAGGTTTCATAATTACCTATTAATGAAATGAATAAAACTATTGCCTGAAAATATCTGAAACGAAAGGCAGGGCGATATACAGCGCCGAGTGCCAGTATTCCCAGGTGTGCCCTCCGTCACGAACTCTATACTGGTAAGGTATCCCGGCATTTCTTAGTGCCATCACGAAATCAGCGTTTGTCTCATAGGTGAAGTCATCATCACCACAATCGATAAACCAGTTAACTGTTTTCAGCGCTTCAATCTTTTGCTGAGAAGCATTCTGGAAATATTTAATGCAGTTATTCTCTTCAACAAGCCTCTGCAGCTTCTCAATGACTGGATCATCTTCATGGCCCTTTGACAGCAGGTCCTGCCTTCTGAGGTAGCCACTCATACAGTAGGCGGCACAAAACTTCTCGGGATGATGAGAGGCATAAACAACAGAACCGCCACCGCCCATTGATAGGCCTGCAATAGCGCGATGCTGCTTGTCCGCCTTAACACGATAATGAGAGTCGATATACGGAACAAGCTCCTCAAAGAAATAATCTTCATAACGCCATTCAGGGCTGTTGAAGTAATTCATATATGTCTTGCCTGCCTCGGGACACACTATAATCATCTCACACGACTCCTTTGAAGCTGCAAGCAGGTTTGCCACTGCAGCAAGGTTTGCCTTGTCAGCCCAGTCATGATCACTGCCATCCTTCCCGTGAAGAAGATAAAGTACGGGGTAAGATTTCAGAGTATCCGTCAAATATGATTTAGGAAGATATATGCAATACTCCCTCTCCTCATTTAATATACTGCTTGTCATGGTATGGTACTCAACTTTACCGGGAGCAGGCTTCTGTGAATAAACTGTCAGGACTGTAAATATCAGGAACAAGACTGAAGCTATTTTTTTCATTTTTTCATCTTTTAGGCATCATTACCATTCAAAGATAACTGAAACAGCTGTTTCATACTGATAAAAGAATTGACATTAGACTGCCAATTCTATAAATTTGTGACAGGCTATGCATGGTTCAACTGTCAGATAAAGTGCAGCAAGAACATTATAATGGCATAAAATGGCACATTACTTAAATGGATTTAAACAGAATGAGCCTGAATAAAATGATTCAACGGGTTCTTTTTAAAGTAACTGCGCCTGCATTATTTGTGGCTTCATTATCTCTGCTTACAGGATGCCTGGGATTCAGGGAAGTGACAGCCAGACCTACGGGTAACCAGACTGATTCATTAACCGGCAACTATTGGCAGGCCGGATATTCAAAAAGAAGCAAGCTAAACTATGTGATCACCTTCCCGGCCAGTTATAATGAAACCGGCTCCGGATATCCTCTCATACTTTTCTTACATAGCCAGGCCGAAAGAGGCGAAAATATAAGCCTGCTTGTAGATAATGAATTCAAAGGAAGCGATCTGCTGGCTCCGGTAGCGTTAAAGGAGAAAAATTTCCCCTTTATCACAATTTCTCCTCTTTGTCCAAAGCATTGGGGTTGGCCGGTCATTGACCGCCGGTTAAACAGGTTGCTAAAAGATGTAACAAAAAAATACAGGATAAACACCTCAAAGATCTACCTGACAGGTGTAAGCATGGGAGGTATGGGAACATGGTCACTGGCAATGGACCATCCGCACTGGTTTGCCGCCATTGCCCCGATAAGCGGTGGTATAATGTTCCCGATGACAATAATGAGACCACGTTCTATCAGAAATATCCCCGTATGGGCTTTCCACGACAGATATGATAAAACCATACCTATCAGATTTGAAGAAAGCAAAGTGAACCGTCTTATAAAGGCAGGAGGAAATGTGAGATATACCGTTTCAGAAACAGGCAAACATGAAATCTGGACAGAGATATATTCCAGGCCTGATCTTTTCAATTGGTTTCTGGGATTTGAAAAAGGAAATAATTTAAAGTGAAAGGGACTATATATCTGAATGATACCTATCTTTATAATTACCTAACTACTAAAACAAACTGAAATCATGACAAAAAAAGGACAAAACGGAGCACCGGCATCAAATGCAATTTATGGATTGGGATTTATCGGAGCAGCAATTTATTTTATCTCTGCAGCCACCACTTTCTGGATCGGCGTTCTAGGTTTTCTAAAGGCAATTGTATGGCCGGTATTCCTTGTTTATGAAGCATTTAAGCATCTTGCAGTATGACACAAAGTCATGATTTTAATTAAGATACCCGTTAACAGTATCAACCCTGCCGGCTAGAGACAGGCAACTATTTTTTTTGTTCCTTCACATGGAAAGGATGGAGTAAGTAAAATCTTAACATGTGATAAGTTAAAAATATATAATACATGTTATGTGTGATATATATTTGTTATTATCTTAGGATCCGGATTTATGCGTAAATCCATGTTTTTCTTAATAGGTTTCTTCATATTAATTAATTGATAATAACATTAATACAGTTATGAGAAAAGTTATAGCTGCCATTACCTCAGGTGTGGTGATCCTGGTTGCATTTACTGCCTCCACAATTCAACATAATAAGATATATGTCATACCAGTTCCAGTCAGCGTGAAAGCGGGCACAGGCTGTTTTGAGCTTGCTCCCTCATCTGCAATAACTTATTCAGGTGGGGATGCTGCAAATGAAAACGCTCTGGTTTTTGCCGGAATACTGCAAAAGGCAACCGGCTATGCAATCCCGGTAGTACAAGGAAACAACGGATCAATACAATTCGTAATTGACAACAGTAAACAATGGAAACCTGAGGAGTATAAAATAAAGGTTACGAAGGAAAATATTTCAGTCAGTTCAGGCACATCCGCCGGTCTCTTTATGGGTATTCAGACTCTGAGGCAGCTCTTCCCAAAAGAGATTGAATCGGCAACTCCGGTTGCCGGAGCCGTAAAATGGCAGGCACCTTGTGTTGTAATAAAAGACTACCCAAGGTTTCAATGGAGAGGTATGATGCTTGATGTAAGCCGTCATTACTTTGATGTTGAGTTTATAAAGAAGTACATTGATCTGCTTGCAATGAACAAGATGAATGTCTTTCACTGGCATCTTGTTGATGATCAGGGATGGCGCATTGAGATAAAAAAATACCCTAAGCTTACAACGGTGGGCGCCTGGAGGGTAAATAAGGAGACATTGCCATGGAGAGGTCGGGAGCGTCAGCAACCTGGCGAAGTGGCCGATTTCGGAGGCTTTTATACACAGGAGCAGATAAAAGATGTTGTTGCATATGCCTCAAAAAGACATATTACAGTGGTTCCTGAAATTGAAATGCCGGCTCATGTTTCTTCAGCCCTTGCCGCATATCCACAGTATTCATGCACCGGCGGTCCATTCACAGTACCAACAGGCGGCGTATGGCCAATTACTGACATATATTGTGCCGGAAAAGACAGCACTTTCACCTTTATCGAAGACATCCTTACTGAGGTAATGCAGTTGTTCCCATCCGAATATATTCATATCGGGGGCGATGAGGCTAATAAAAAAGAGTGGAAAAAGTGTCCTTACTGCCAGGCAAGGATAAAGGCTGAAGGATTGAAGGATGAAGAGGCCCTTCAGGGATATTTCACCAGGAGGATAGAAACCTTTCTTACAGCTCATGGGCGGAAAATGATTGGATGGGATGAAATAATGCAGGGAGGCATTTCAGATAACGCCGCCGTGATGTCGTGGAGAGGATTCGACAGCGGAATAAAAGCAGCCAAATCGGGTCACAAGGTTGTTATGTCTCCCACCTCATTTTGCTACTTTGATTATTATCAGGGAGACCCCGCTACTGAGCCAATAGCTTTCGGCGGGTATGTCCCGGTTAAAAAAGTCTATTCATTTGAACCTGCTCCTGCCGCACTCTCTGCCAGTGAAGCAAAAAACATTATGGGAGCCCAGGGAAACCTATGGACTGAAATGGTTCCGGTATCATCACATGTTGAGTATATGGTAATGACACGTATGACCGCCCTCTCTGAAGTGCTATGGTCCCCTAAAAAAGCACGAAACTGGAACGACTTTTATGAGAGGCTGCAATTAAGAAAACAGCGATTTGACATAATGGGAGTCAATTATGCCAAAGGCTCATGGCTGATTGACATCATACAGGTAAATAAGAAAAATAAGAAAAGTGCCGTGGTGACTCTCTCAGGCGAACAACCATCCTGTGACATCCGTTACACAAAAGATGGCTCTGACCCTTCAGCCTCATCTGAGAAATACTCAGCTCCGTTTAAGCTGAAGTCAGGCGCAATGATTAAAGCTGCATATTTCAGGGCCGATACCCTTTGCAGCAGGGTTTATGAAAAACAGGTGACCATTGAATAGCAAATTGAATGTTATTGAATAAAAATTAAGTGACATGAAAAAGAGATATTTCCTCATTCTGACCATCCTCTTTGTCGTGCTGTCATCAGCCGACCTTCCGAAAAAAGAGACAAACATAAAAAATGGCTGGAAGCTGGTTTGGTCTGATGAATTTACAGGCAGCAGGCTTGATACTACCAAATGGAATGTATTGCTGAGAGAGACCAGCAAGCATGGTGAGCTTCAGTATTATGTTCCCGATGAGGTTTATGTCGATAATGGCATGTTACACATACGTAGCCGGGTAAGAAAGTATGGGTCAAAAGAGTACACAAGCGGAAGGCTGGATACCCGCGGTAAGTTTGCACCCACTTACGGCAGGTTTGAGATCAGGGCAAAGCTGCCCGGCGGTAAAGGGATGTGGCCCGCACACTGGCTCTATCCCCAGAACCGTAACTGGGAGATGGAAGCATTAATGCAAAAAGAGGTGGCAGAAGGAAGGGAGTCACTTATACCTGAAGAGAGACCCTGGTACACAGAGATTGACATCATGGAATTCCTTGGCCATGAACCAAACATCATCTACGGAACAAATCATTTCTGCGCCTTTGATGGCAAACGACAATCTACTTCAGGCAAGGAGGTATCATCTTCAGATTTTACAAAAGACTTTCATATTTATGCCCTTGAATGGGAGCCCGATTCATTACGATGGTATATTGATGGAAAGCTTTATCACTCAACAGCCAGGGGAGTTCCGCAGACACCTCATTATATTATTTTAAACACAGCTGTTGGAGGCAGCTGGCCGGGTAATCCCGATTCCACAACAGTTTTTCCACAGTTCCATGATATTGATTATGTAAGGGTTTTCCAAAGAGAAAAACCTTACTTCTCAGGAATGTGATAATATCTGTTTTTCAACCTTTCCATTGCCCGATTGTTATTGAATAAAAAATATCATGGATCCCTTTTCTGAATTCAGGTTATGGTATAGCATGTGGCTAAATACAAATCCCACAGAGCCGGCTGCCATGGCACTCTCAACGGCCGGCAGGGATGGACATGTATCGTCGCGAATAGTGTTGCTGCGCGACTATGATGAAAAAGGATTTGTCTTCTTCACCAATTATACCAGTACAAAGGGCACACAGATACACGAGAATCCGCATGCATCCCTCCTCTTCTATTGGCCGGCGTTGTCAAAACAGGTTCGTATTGAGGGCACTATTGAAAAGACGAGCAGGGAACAGTCTGAAAAATATTTCCATGCACGCGCACGCGAAAACCAACTGGGAGCATGGGCCTCAGAACAGAGCAGCAAAATCCCCGACAGAGAATATCTCCTTAAAAGATTTGATCACTTCGTTGACAGGTTTGCTGACAGGGAGGTTGATGTACCCCCGCACTGGGGCGGATACAGACTCACTCCTGCCTGGTTCGAGTTCTGGACAGCCGGCCGCCACAGACTTAACGAAAGAGTATCGTTCCGCCTCTCAGGAGGCAAATGGATAAGAGAAATCCTCGCGCCTTAACAGTGATCAGTCATAAAAATTTGGTATAAGCCTTCTCGAATAGGTTTCGCCTCCTAAGTTCAGGTGGTATGTTTTCATAAGAACTTCAATTTACCTGGTTAAAGCCTGTTTAACGTCGCCAGAATTTCTTAGCTTTGAAAGTGATAAACGAATTTTATTAATTAAAGGAGGACGATTTGATGAAGAAACTTTTCTTTTTTGCAGTCCTGGCTGTCATCCTTACAGCCTGTAATAAGTCTAAAAAACCTGAGAACCCGACCATCTATGACTTTTCAGTCACAAATATAAGTCAGTCCGGTCCTGTTCTTGACACTGTTGTCATAGATGAAACTTACAAGGCGATTTATCTGCTTTTTTCAAACAGTTTGTCCTCCGTTACTTTTCCTCTTAATGTGACCGCCACCTTCAGCCTCACCACAGGGGCCACCTCGGTGCCGGCTTCCGGGTCAGTTATCACATTCAACAGCATTGACGAGCTGTCTCACTACCTTGTTACCACAAGCGATGGTGTCGAGGTCAGTTATACAGTATCCCTTCGCGACGACCAGATCCCGGACAGCGGTTTTGAGGATTGGTATACAGCAGTGGGTATGAACGGAGCTTCTTTCCCGGAACCGGGCCTTGCTGAAGATAATACCGCATGGGCAACGGCAAACATGGGCACGAGCACCTTCGGCGTATATTGCACCACACCTGTCACCGGCAGTGGTAATACTGTGGCAAACATTGTTACCGGGCAAACATCACTTGTACCTGTCACCGCCGGGACCCTCTTCAATGGCAGATTCGACGTAAATGGCGCCATAAGCCACCCCACCGATCCCAAAGAAGCAACCGATTTTGGTATACCCTTCTGCCTGAGACCTGTATCAATAAGCTTCAGATATACATACCAGCCCGGCAGTCATTATGTTCAGGCAACGTTAAACAACCCGTCAAATATCTTCGGCGGATTTACAGTAACTGATATAGCCGGAAGTGACATGTTCACCGCCTATGCTGTGCTTGAGAGGCGCACCGGCACAACTACCGTGGAGATAGCCCGGGCAGAGATGGTATCCGGTACCCTTCAGACTACAATGAAGGATGTAACAATACCGTTTACCTATACCTCAACCTCGAAACCGACCCACATTTATGTGGTATTTTCTTCGAGCAAAGACGGTGACCTGTGGAAAGGGGCTGTAGGCAGTGCACTCGCGGTCGATGATGTTGTATTGAACTATGCTCCGCCTAAGTAAATTGAGCATCTATATTCACCGCCTATGCTTAAAAAATTAGTCGTCCTTGCTTTGTTCTGCGTGCCTGTTACAATGATGGCACAGGACAAAAAATGGTCTCTCAACCCCATACTTGGGATGGATCTTGGTGGCGCCGTACCATTCCCTCTGTCAGATATTCCACATGGATCAAAGGGTACACCAAAACTTTCTCCTAACATCGGGATAGGTACAGGATACCAGCTTAATGATAAATGGGCCATTGACGCTGAGGTAAGCTATCACATCCTGGCCTTTTCAGCATCAGCTGACGTAATTAGCCAGCCCTTCTATTCCGACGATCACACTACTACTCTTTACTTCTCGGGACATACAAAAGCAGATGTTGAGCTCCGATTCGTGGAGTTCCCCCTTGCTGCATCTTATGCTATCAATTCAACATGGACTGTTTCTTCAGGCATTTATTATTCAAGTATTCTTGAAGGCTCTTTCAATGTACAGGGTTCAGATGGTGTTACCTCACCTGATAAGAATATTACTGACAATGCCACTCTGCCTGGTATTGCCAACCCGCCATACAGCTTCGATGATAATCTTGATAACTGGGATGCCGGATTGTTGCTGGGATGCCGGTATGGCCTTAGTCACAAGGTTGCAATAAGAACACGTATGCAGTTTGGTTTTAAAAGCATCTTCAAAAAAAATTTCTCAAACATTGACTATGACATGTACCAGGTAAGAGCTGACGTGGGGGTGACAATCAACCTCATTGGCAAAAACCAGTAACAGCATCACTTAAAGATATTATTGTGATAAGGAGAAGATTAAGAAAAGCCATTTTAAGAATTTCGAGGCTCCCAAAGAACCGTTATTTACTCATTTATACTGCCAATAAAGTCAAATCCTTCTACCTCCGTCTTATCAGGTCAACAAGAGTTGCCTTTCCTTCTACAATAATGCTTGAACTGACCACTCATTGCAATCTTTCATGTATTACCTGCCCCCGCGAATATGACTACGGGAAAGCAATGGACAAAGGGAACATGACCGCAGATAATGCGAAAAAAATTATTGATGAGGTGTGGCCATACCTCGATTCAATAGGGCTGACAGGCATGGGAGAAACTTTTCTTTACGGGGATATCGCCAACATTGTTGATTACATTAAGAACAAAAACAGGGGGATTATAATATCAGTATCAACAAATGCAATGACTCCTGGCTTTATTGAAAAAGTGACCCGGTTAATCAATAAGATCGACACTATCCAGATATCAATTGACGGATTGGGCGATGTATATGAATTGATCAGAAAAGGAGCCTCATTTAAGATTCTTGATGAAAATCTGAGAGCTTTGGTGAAGGCATGCCGACAGACAAAAACAGACCTGATGCTGAATATGGTCGTCACAAGGGAGAATTTTCAACAGATGTCATCCATGGTTAAATATGCCGGAGAGATTGGAATCAGATATATGGATTTCACTCTTTTTAATCTTGCCTCTGTCACCGGATTTGAAAGCTCATACTATGAATTTTACAAATCTCCGGCGTTTAGCAGTGAGCTGACAGAACTGGAAGAAACAATCAGCAAAACACCTGATGTAACGGTAACAAACAGAAATTTCAGAACAGAAAACGGATTCAAAAAATGTCCCTTCCCCTGGACTCACTTTTATGTATGCTGGAACGGATTTGTTGCGCCATGTTGCGCCAAACCATTTCCTAAAGAATTAAACTTCGGAAATGCATTTGATAATGGCCTTATTAATACTTTGAATAATGATCTTTACAGGGAATTCAGAAAAAAGTGGTATTTGAACAAGACTCCCGATTTCTGCAGAAAATGTCATTTTATTGGTATTGAACCAATTGTGATCAGGCACCACTTATAACTTTTTCAGGAATAGTTTCCGGGCTGCCTGTCTGACCTGAAAAAGTAAAAACTCTTTTTATTTCCCGTTTTTTCTGTTTGCCACCTTAAACACCGCCCTAAAGCAATTGGCTTCGGTATTTTTTTCAGTGCTGTTCGCATCATAAAATGAACGGAGAAATGAGCCTGCATCAGACCAGCTTGTCTCCATCATCCCGCTGTATTTGTCTTTATCGCCATCTTTTGCTTTTCTGCGGAATCGCTCCTGGTTCTTTGCTTCCTTAACTGCGCAGGCAGGTTTTCGCCATGGGCATGATATAACATGAAGTCCCTTGCTTACAAAATAGCGTGGCGTTTTAAACGGGCGTTCATAGTGCCAGTCGCATATCATCACATCTTTACTGATCATATCCACGGCAGGCCATGTGTGATTATAGCTGCCTTCCCATTCACCCACACCTGATGCCCGGCCATCTATGAGCCTGTCGCCCCAGATCCACAACTGTCGGTTCTTAAGTGCCAGATGGTCTCTTATTGCATTAACCTCACCGGCAAAAAGCTCTGCCTTGCTGTGCCCCTTACATCTGGGGCAATTGTCATCCCCTATATAAAACACCTCGTCCATACCCGCGTGAAATGCATCAGCCTCAAAGACATCACATATCTCGTCCACAACATCAAAAACAACCTTATGAACATCGGGATGAAGCGGGCAATAGCTCTTGCAATAAAGGCTATCGGCATTGGGCCACTTATATTTCTCAGGCATCTTTACCCATGGTGTCTCATCAAACTCAGGATAGACTGCCAGAAGCTTTCCTGTCTCTTCCGCCCACGACTGATGCCCAAGCAGGTTTATCTGCGGGATCAGACGGATATTATCCTCCCGGCACACTTTTACCAGCCTCTTAACATCAGCCTCTGACAACCCTGATTCCGTTGCCAGCTCGGGGTGGCTCTTAAACCGGTAATTATAGTCTACTCTCAGCACAAGGACATTGATATTCCGCGGAGAAAGCTCTTCTTTTATAAACCGGATGAATTGATCCATCTCATCATGCGAAGGTGCCGCAATGCAAAAACCTCTTACAGGCAAAGTATCACCCCCTCTTGCATATGAGCTCATGCCGGCAACCATAAGTAACAAAAGTGCAATCCTCTTCATAGCTTGATTGTTTGAATAAAGATCAGACTATTTTATGATCCGGTCAAATGAAAATACAATCATATTATTGAGGACCAATCAGAAAATCCCGGAAGTAATCTCATAAGCTTTGTCTGAGCGAGGGCTGTCCACGGAGCGCGCGAACTTTGGCCGAAGACGTGGCGGGATGGCTTGTGCAGCGGGCGGAGGCTGAGGGCAAAGTTATGCTCCGTGGTGCACTTT